>Ga0210058_1000550_pt1 | contig 36014 bp, 40 predicted proteins | sample CryGeymeta201511_FD_183979 | JGI IMG/M metagenome (GOLD analysis project Ga0210058, IMG submission 183979) | Groundwater microbial communities from Crystal Geyser aquifers in Utah, USA - Crystal Geyser metaG 2015-11 (SPAdes) (version 2) | ecosystem: Environmental > Aquatic > Deep subsurface >...
CCTGAACATTTCTTACATCTTTTCTTGTAACTTTTATTCACTCTTGTAAAAGTAAAGGAGTATTTGGCTTTACAATACCAAATACTCCTTATTTTAGCCACACACTATTTTCTATTATGCCTAAACTCTCATAAGTTCTTATTGTTTATTGAAAATACTGTATTTCAAGATATCGAAAAGCTGGGAACGGTTTTCTTGAAAATCGATATTCTGTTTACTTTTTCCGACAGTACTGGAAGCAATAAAGGATCGTTCTGGAAGTGTAAATCCATCAGAACCAGAAATATGATAGGTAATAGGATTATCGGAAATATTGGAAAGAATGAGATAGTTGTTTTCATAAGTTGCAAGAAAATGATCAATCATCTGCGTATTTGCTGTCATAAGATTATTTGTATTTATTTGTTTGCTGAAGCCTTTTTTGAAATAGGCATTCGAATCATTTCCGAAACTTTGATTCACACCTCCTGTTCCAGCAATTCCATATGTCTTTCCAGTCGAATCATTTCCGATGATATTCCAGGCAAGATTTCCATCCTGCGAAACGATAAAAGAAATAGTTTTTATAATAGCGGAGGTGTCTTTGTTTGGATTCTTAGCAGAACTTTGGATACGTTCCCCTTTGTCATAAAAGAGCGGTATGAGTTCGAAATTCCCTGGTGCGATAGTTCCTGTATAGCTCGTATCGGAAGCTCGAAGTATACTAGAAATAGAAGTTTTCTTCTTGGAAGAAATACTTTGGAGTAATTCTGATTCCTTATCGGAATCTGTTATAATATCCGAGAAGCCCTCGCGATGATTGGAACTCTTGAGGAGACTGTATTCCAGAGCTCATTCGGCGCTCATATAAGCAGATACCCCATCCGAAAGAAAGTGATTCATTTTATTTTCTACCATAAAAAGATTCAAAATACCCGCTGAAAGAATCGTGAGAAAAGCAGTTAAGAGAATCGCAATAATAGTGGAAAAACCAGATTTATTTTGAAGAGGGGAGTATATCATTTTTCTAAAGCTTGGAAATAAACAGTTCGAATAACCTTAGTTTTTCTTATAAACTTTTTCGCTTATGGTTGTTTCTATGGACATATGGGAATTTTTCGCGATTTCACTACTAACACCGGCTTTGTTTTCGATTCCGAGAGAAAGTACAATAGTTACTTTCCCTTCCTGTGATAGATTGGTTACTGACGATTCACCAGTGTTTCCCGAGAGAAAAAAACGGATATTTTCAATACGAACACGATCATCGGAGACGGCTTTTCTATTTCCGGAAATATCTTCTTTTCCTATATAACAATGGATTTTCATATCTTTCTGATCCGTTTCGCTACAGAGAATCGGTCCACTGACACTGTCTTTCATCGGATAGTATTTATCTCCTCATTTGATGGCGAGAAGAATATTCCCATTCCCCGTATAATTATTGGTTTTTTCTGGAGAAAATCCATCATAATAAGTAAAATCGATTCATTTTTCCCGAATATCGCTCGCTATCTGTTCGGTGATATTTCGGACATTTTCCTGAATTGTTCGCATTACTTCCAATCGTTTGTTGATCTGTAATATATTGCTGTAAATCTCAAATACAGCAAGCATTATCACTGAAAGAATCGTGATAGAGACGATAAGTTCTATAAGTGTAAAAGCTGTACGATTTTTGACCGTAGATGTTTGTGTTTTACAGAAAAATGATTTGTTCATAAAAAGTAATAATGGGAATTATTGATTCTTCCAATCAGTGATAATCGTACTCATACTCTGAATACGGTATCATTTAGCAAAACTTACGAAAAAAACCGTAACTTTGTAAGCCTTTTCTACCGGAATGGAAACGTTCGTATTGGTATTTTGGGTTACAAGAGGCTCAAGAAACAAGAAAGATGCAAAATTTGTTTTGGTATTGGAGGTATTACAATCGTGAGTATATCGTCCAAGAGAATCTATACAAAGACGAATGGAAGTATTTGTTTTCTGGAATTCGGACAAAATGGAATTTTGTTCATTGGAAAAATTGATGAGCTTTTTAATACGTATGTTTTTTTCTCAGGAAAAATTATTTTCTATAGTATAGTAAGTATTCGTTTTGAGAGTTGTATCCATCTCGATCGGAAGTTTCGCAAGTTCTATGGAATTCCAATTCTTGAATTGTATCCAATTGGTATCTCGAAGATTCTTCAGAAGCTCTATCTGTTCCCGCATAATATTAGATCCGATGATTTCGTCTCTCGATTGGAGAGAGACGCTGTTCGCACTCTCTATAAGAAGATAAGCCCCGAGAAAACCAAGAGTGAAGATTACTATCCCTACCATGAGTTCCAATACGGTAAATCCTTTGGAATTTTTTCGCATATGTTCAGTATTTGGTTATATAAATTATCTCTCTATTTTTATTGTTTTATACAATGCTCCATTCGTTGTAGTTTTCCATCCGATTCCTATCTCAAAGTTTGCTCCGGTTTCCGTCATATTTCTATAGATTTCCATTTCGCCTTTCGGCGCGCTGAATTCCACAAAGATTTTATCATTATCCGGAGAAAAAGTTGTTATATTTACTCCGTCTTCCAAATGGAAAGTATTAAGAATCTCCGTATTTTCATTTTCTGTTATAGAACGGGTTCCAGGAATAAATGCAAACATACGGACAACGTTTGAATGTTTTTCGAAAAGGACTCAAACATTCGCATTTTTCGACGTTCCCGAGAAAATTAGTCCATTTTGTGCGAGAAGTTTTGCATTTTCCAATGTCTGATGGACTCTCTCTGCCGAGATTCGTACTTTTGAGAGTCTGCTGTAATAATCGTAAGGAACATAGGATCCGACAAAAAGAATGCCGATTATGGTTATAACTACCATAAGTTCTATGAGAGTAAAACCGTTCGTTTTTCTGGTAAAATGAAACATAGGGGAGTAAAGAGGATTATATGTCTCGGATTGTACGATTTTTTTGCTTCAAATCAAGTATTTTACAAGAAGCAGTGAACTTTCCCAGGATTGACAGATAAAAAACAAAACTAAATTTGCTTTTTCTATTTTTTCTATATACTTCTCCCGTTCGTGAATTACACATTTTTATTTTGTTTATTACATACATTATGGACGCAAAACTTATTCAAACTATCCAACAAGATTCCATTAAGGATGAAAGAGCAGAAATTACTACTGGTATGGAAGTGGAAGTATATCAGATAATCAAAGAAGGTTCAAAGGAACGTATTCAGAGATTCAAAGGTCTTGTTATTAAGACTCATGGAAAAACAACTCTTGATAAAACTATTACTGTTCGTAAAGATGTTGACGGTGTAGGAATTGAGAAAATCTTCCCAATCTATTCCCCAGGAGTTTCCAAGATTGAAATTCTCCGATCTTTCAAGGTTCGACGAAGCAATATTGCTTTTATTCGAGGATTGAAAGGAAAAGCTGCTCGTCTCAAAGAAGTTCGATAATTTCATATATAAAATCGCATATTTTGGTAATTTCCAGATATGCGATTTTTTTGATTTTTTTTGGCGATTTTTCCGAGTCTTTTTTCTCAGAAAAATGTCCCGAAAATCGTTTGTTTTTACCTTAACAAAGGGAAGAATTTCATTAACGAATAAATAATGTATACAACTTTCCGTGTCAAGTGAATTTTATCTTTTGACATTGAGAGGAAAATGAATAAACCTAACACATCAACGACTCTATTTTACGAAAAAATTTCCAACAAAATTTATGCCTCAGGAAAATATAGACGTTTCTCTTCTCAGGGAGATTATCAAAGAACTTACGACCACCCTCAGAAAACAGGATTTCCTCACGTATTTCAAAAGAATATCTCTTTTGGAACAAACTCCGGAAAAAATTGTTTTTTGAGTGGTTTCGAGTTTTATGCGAGACAATCTTGCACATAAGTTTTTTAATGAAATCCTCTCTGCTTCCAAGAAAATCAGTCCAACAGTTTCCGTTATAGATTTCTGTGTAGATAAGAATATAGACAATCCATCGAACAGCAGTGTTATAGATTGTGCCGTAGAATACAAAGAACTTACCTCCAAAAAGAAAAAAGAAGAGATTCCTGGTACTGAAATGGTAGAAGGAATCAATAGTCGAATTATTAATAGTAAATACCGTCTCGAGAATTTCATTATCGGACCATCTAATCAGCTTGTTCATGCTGCTGCCGAAGCAGTCGTTCGTCGTCCAGGAAGCGCGTATAATCCACTTTTTGTCTACGGAGACGTTGGACTCGGGAAAACCCATATCCTCCAAGCAGTTGGTAATGCTATCAAAGAACGATACAAAGATAAGAAAGTTATCTATACAACGGCAGATAGATTCTTGAGCGATTATATCGAGAGTGTAAAGAAACGAACCGTGGATCGTATGAAGGAAAAATACCAATCCATTGATGTTCTCATTATCGATGACGTGCAGTTTCTCGCTGGAAAAGATCAGACTCAGACAGTGCTTTACAACATCTTCAATACACTGTACGAAAACAATAAGCAGATTATCCTCTCAGGAGATAAACCACCAAAGGAACTCACTGCATTAGAGCCACGACTCAGAAGTCGTTTCGAATGGGGAATCATCGTCGATATCGGAATCCCAGATTTCGAGACTCGTCTGGCTATCCTTCAGGAAAAAGCTCGCGCACGAGAATTTATCCTCCCCCAGGAAGTAGCCGAATTCATCGCCTATAACCTCGGTGCGAACGTTCGAGAGATAGAAGGAGTGCTCAATCAGATAATCGCCGAATACGAGCTTCATAATATCCCTCCAACGATTGATAATGTCGCACGACGACTCAATAAACTTTCCATTACCGATTCTCTCATCGGAAATTCCACCAAGAAGATGGCAGCTTCCATCAAGACCTATGAAGAACTCCTCGATGCGGTTGCCGGACACTTCGGTATAGAGAAGAGAAATATTCTCTGAGATGATCGTAAGAAAGAAAATATGATTCCACGTCAGGTGGCTATGTATCTCCTCAAGAATCGGATGAATTATACCTATGAACGTATCGGAAATATCTTCTCCGGACGAAATCATAGTGCTGTTCTCTACTCATGCAAGAAACTTGAAACTATTCTCAAAAAAGATCAAAATCTTTTTTATGAGATTAATATACTCCGTGATAAACTCGGAATTTAAAACAAAAAAATAGCCAACGAAAGTTGGCTATTTTTTTGTTTACTTCTGCATCAGGAAGAACGCAACGACGAGTCCTGTTGTCTCGGTTCTGAGGATTCGTTCTCAGAGATGAATCCGTTGAACGTCTTTTTCTTCAAAAGAAGAAATCTCTGCACTTGACCATCCGCCCTCGGGTCCGATGAAGATGTTGATTGGCGAATTCTCCGTACCAATATCGCGTAAATGTTTACTGTTTTTACCTTCTGTATGAAGTACATAGGATTGTCCATCTTCTGGAATGGGAGTTTTTTCCTCGAGAAAAGATATACTTGGAAGTTTATTTGCTCCGCATTGTTCTGTCGCCTCGCGGACTATTTCCCGGAATCGTTCTATTTTCCTCTCATTCATCAAAAGTTTCTGACTTCTCTCTGACCGAAAGAATACGAATTCCTGTATTCAGACTTCCACTCATTTCTGGAGAATATACTCGATTTTCTCATATTTATTGGGCATTGCCTGATAGAGTCGTATAGAAACTCCCGAATCGCACGTATTTGTAGAAGATTTCTCAAATACCAATCCTATTTCTTTCTTGGTTATAGAATCAATCCGGTACTCGTATTCCTGTCCATCGCCGTTAAACAGAATAATACAATCTCCGACACTTGACCGAAGAACCCGTGAAATCTGATGAACAAAAGAATCTTCCTGGATAACGATATTTTTTCCAAGCGGGAGATTTGAGAAGAAAAAGCGTTGCATAATAGTAGGGAAGAGTAAGACTATAATGAAGATAGTGTATGAAAAACAAGAGAATTTCAAAATATATTCTCTCGCTTCCTGTATTTTTTGATAAAAAAATGACTTTTTAGGAAATCTCCGTACAATCGGCGAGAATTTTATTTTATATTGATATTTTGTTATGAAAATAGCCATTATTACTGCTATGAAAGAAGAAGCGGATCATATTATAAAACAATATAATCTCCAGGAAGTGAAGAGATTTCATACACTCTCTATTTATGAAAATGAAACTATGGTTCTTGCTCTTGCTGGTATCGGGAAGATTCAAGCAGCGCTTGGTACAGCATATGTTTTGGAGAATTATCAAGTAAGCAATATGATAAATATCGGAATTACTGGAAGTCTTCTCGGAAATGAAGCAAAAATCGGGGATGTTTTTTTTGTTTCCAAGATAGTTCAGCACGATATGTATCTTCCGTTCGATGGACCACATCTGGATTACGCTAAAAAAGAAATTATACTTTCTCCTCAAAATTACAGTATTGATTGATTTGATTTTTCCGTATCTAATAATGCTTTTTGTTTGACGGGAGACCAGTTTATCGACGATGCACAAAAAGTTCTGGAACTCAGAGAGAAATTTTCCGCTCATGTTATAGAAATGGAAGCATTTGCCATCGCTTCTATAGCTCGAGAATACAATATGCTCGATAAATGTATTTTTATAAAAGCCATAAGCGACGGAGCTGATAATGATGCGATAGATGCTCATATGGGAAATCTCGATTTCGCCATGCAGAACAGCCTGAAAGTTTTAGAAAAAATATTGTTAAAATAGGAATTATTCCTATAATCAATTTCATTGAAAGAATTTTAAATTTTAATACTCGTAAATATGGAAAAAATAGCAAGTTTTATGATAGATCATCTCCGAATGTTTCCAGGAGTATATGTATCTAGAAAGGATAATGTCGGAAATAGTACTGTTACTACTTTTGATATTCGGATGACGAAGCCGAATTTTGAACCGGTTATGAATACTGCCGAAATGCATGCAATCGAACATCTCGCAGCAACATTTCTCAGAAATCATACAGAATTTGGTTCCAAGATAGTATATTTTGGTCCTATGGGATGTAGAACAGGATTTTATTTACTCTTGAATGGAGATTTTTCTTCAAAAGAAATTGTTCCACTATTGCAGGAATTATTTGCATTCATAAAGGATTTCGAGTGATATATACCTGGACAGAGCGCCAAGGATTGCGGAAATTATCTCGATATGAATTTGCCTATGGCGAAGTTTTTAGCAAATAAATATCTCAATGAAATTCTTCTTGATATCAAGGAACAAAATCTTGTATATCCGAGTTAAAGTTTTTTTAATTCTTATTGTAAAATAATTTCATATGGATTATAAACAGCATATACGAGAAGTCATAGATTTTCCAAAACCAGGAATAAATTTCAAAGATATCACGACTCTTATACAGAAACCCGAAGTTTTTCGGGCTTGTGTGGATGAATTGGCTCTTCTGATTCAGGACGCAGATGTCATTATCGGACTTGATGCACGAGGATTTCTTTTTGCTGGAGCACTTGCATATAAACTCAATAAACCGCTTGCGGTAGTACGAAAAGCCGGAAAACTTCCATATAAAACCATATCGATCGATTATGAGTTGGAATATGGAAAAAACACTTTCGAACTTAATATCGATGCAGTAAAACCCGGAGATAAAGTTGCTATTATCGATGATCTTCTAGCCACTGGATGAACAGCTCGAGCAGCTTGTGAACTTGTCAAAAGACTTGGATGAGAAGTTTCTTCTGTAAATTGTGTCGTGAATCTTCCATTTCTTTTCGGTGAGGAATTTCTCAAGGAATACACAGTAAATTGTTTGGTGAGATATTAGGGTTTTAAATTTTTTCTTTCCTTTTTCCGTTTTTTTCTTTAGGTCAAAACATATAGTGGGTTCCATTAACTGGCAACCCACTTTTATTATGGTATACAAGGAAGGATTCAAGAATCCGGAAAAACTCGTGAAATTCATACGTGCTCAGACGAGAACCGATCTGCGAGCGCTTATGAAATGAATCGCAAATGAGCTCATCGAGGATTCGAACGGCGATATGCGCACAACTTATGACTACTTCAGTTCGGTATTCGACAGTCTGTATCATGATCTTATTTTCAACAAAATTGCGATTCAGGAGGAAACGAAGCAGCTTCTCGAGATTCTCGCAACTCCTATTTTCCGTAAAACTCCCGAAGAACAGAAAAAAATCATCGACGAGTATATTCTCTAGCTATTCAACATATACTATCTATTCATAATTCATTCACTATGAAAAATAATACAACTGACATCGATTCTCCAGCGATTGCTTTGGAACAAATCAAGAACATCGATAAGATGCTTGAAAGACAGGAACAAAAAAGTTCCGCGGTCGTTTACGACAGATTCAAAACTCTCTGGAACAAACATAAGATTGCAAGATTCGTGACCGGTATAGCACTTGCCGGAGGAGCAATTGCAGCGACCGCTACGGGAGCTACTGTTGTTGCAGGAGGATTTATCGCAACCAGAGCTATTCTCGGAGCGCTCGGTGGTTACATAGCCACGGATGCCGCTTTGGATATGGCAAATAATAAACTTACGAAAAATAAATTAGAAAAACTTGTTTCTAGAATCGATTCAGGAGAATCGACACAGGATCTAGAGAATGAATTTCGGAATATTCATAAGGAATTGAGCGAGAGTTTGACTCAGGAAGATATTGAGCAAGAAATGGAAAAAGCGAAAAAATCCAACCAAATAAAAAAGACTGCGAAGAAAATCATTGCAGGAGTGGTTGGTATAGGAATTGGGCTCATCGGTGGAACTCATGCCGTAGAAGCCGCTACTAATAGCAATGAAACAATGAGTCTCGTAAAATCGAAAGTGGCAAATATTTTGGATAATACTCCGACTTCCTCAGCTTATATGTGCATTGCAAAACCTTTCATACAGAATATATTCGATGATATCAAAGCGGATTATCCGAAGCAAGGATATATAACACTGGAACAGGCAGTACGAAGAGTTGAAGGACTCAAACAGGGCATCGATTTAGATCATTCCAGTCTATTAAAAAAGCTCAATACTTCCGTATATGAACTCGTTCGTAATCCGGACGGTGCTATCGTCCAGACGATGAAAGATATGAATCTGCTCACCGAATGACAAGGAGTTGATTCGGTTGCCTGACATCTCACCGAATGACAGATTGCCGAGATATTACAGAAAACGTACGGTACGGAATTCTCAGTAAATGGAACTTATATTTCTGAGCCTTTGACAAATATTCCAGAAATTGGACCCGCAACAGTCATGTCACCTCAGATTCCAACAGAAGTTGTTCCAGAGTCCAATGGATTCGGATGGGTGAAAGGATTAGGTGTAACCATCGCAACCGGTGTACTCGCTTGGTTCTGATGGACGAAATTCAAAAATAAGAAAGTTTCACCAGAAACTGTTCCTGCTTCCTCATCGGAAACCGTTCAATCACGAGAAACAACCATAGGCCCTGCTCCAGTACCGGAATCCGGACCTTCTTCTACGGAAAAACAAGTTCCTGTTTGAGAGACGAGACCGACACAGGTATCCGAGATTATATGTTATCCGGATTCTGGTCAGAATAATAGTGGATCAACTCCGGAACAAACGATAAGTACTCCTAAAGTAGCCGAAGTACCAACGGAAGAAGTCGAAAAGAAACTTACGAATGAAGAGGAAGAACGAATGAATCGTTTCGTTACTTTTACAAGAGTAACACAGACTCATTTTTGATTTACAGTCATCGAAAATGAATCAAAACTTTCAGAAGATATCTTCTGAAAAGTTATCTTCAGGAAAAAGACTCTCGGCTGAGAATTCATCGCCTCCTATGAACAATCTCCTGGAAGAGATTGAAAAATAGAACTTTCTTGGTTTGATAACAAAAAGAAAAAATCCACTATTACCGAGACTTTGACATCACCAGAGAAAACGGCAATCGTCTTCGAGAAAATGTTCATAGAAACTCTCAAGAAAAGGGATGAGATAAAGAATCAAGAGATGCTCACACTTCATACGATTGAAGTGAATGAACAGGATTTAAAGAGTATGTACCAACAGCTCGAACATCCGTATGTACTTGAGAATAATACGGAAACTGGAGGATATTGGTTCCAGAGCTGTTATGGATTACAAGATGGAATTCTTCGATTTGAAAACCTTGTAAATCCGACTATGGAGGAGATGACTCTTACCGGTGGTTCATTTTCAATAAAATCGCCAGATTATATATTAAGGAACAAAACTTCTTTTTTTAGAACAAAATTTGACATATTTGAACGAAAATATATAGCTGAAATTCATAATAAGACCGTAGATGAATCGAGAATAATATGACAAGAGAAATTAACGATGACAGGTGTTACAAATTATTATAACTATCATAAACATCCAGGATATCTGAATCATCCGAGTTCAATGGATCTGAATCATGAAAGTGCTGCCATAGGAAGATTTGAAAGAGAGGTGAATACTTGTGTACTGACATGGTTTATAATCAACGAGCTTCCATCGAATATCAACGAGTCCAATAAACCGAGAAATTCCTATATTCTTAGAAGAAGTTGATACGGATGACAGAGGGATTACATTGTTTCCTTCTGGAAAGTACATCGTAATGCAACAAATAGCAACTATCGAATTTCAGATTGCATTCCTCTTCAGTATAGAATTATATAATTCTCGTTCCTTTATTTTTAGAAATCCCTCAAATTATTGTAATTTGAGGGATTTCTTTTCTTTTTCCGTTTTTTTCTTTCCTGAAAGTTCTATTATAACATCGCAAAAATAAAATCTGCTCTTTAACTTTCATACGAAGGAGAATATTATGTTACAGGCTTATTCGTCTGATCTTTTGCCTAATTGGGTAAAAGAGGATAGGAATCAGGAATCCAGGTTGCATCGGGAGATTGCCAATCTTCAGAAACGATACGAAGCATTTCATTTCTATATCGATCGGAGTGAAGAGAATGGAACTTTGTATGCTCATGGCACTCTTTTTACCGCGAGTGAAAATGCGTACAAAATCCGTCTCTATTTTCCGGAAATTTATCCAAACTGCCAACCACTCCCTGTTGTTATGGACGATGATATCATTCAGGATTATCGCAACAGAACCTATGATTTTCCGAGTAATTTCGGGCTTCAGAAACAGGGCGTAGCAATGCGAATCACGGATATAGGGGAAAAGTGGAAAACAGATCATCTTGCTACCACTGCTCTGGATTCCGCTGTTATATGGCTTCATAAATATGAAATTTGGAAAAATCAATAATTCGTTTTATCGATGAAACTTTCCGGCAGTAATTATTTCTTGGAAAGTTCTCGATTCTTTAGAAACACTGTCCCAGACTTCGGTCTGGGATTTTTCTTTCCTTTTTCCGTTTTTTTCTTTGTATTAAAAAATACACTCCCAACAAGTTCATTCAAGTAATTGATTGGATGAAATCGGCTCTTTAACATTCTTACAAATACAGCAAAGGAGAAATATCATGAAAATCTTTATCTTGCTCGTACTCGTCTTGATACTTTCTGGATGTTCCTCCATGGAACAGAAAAAAGTATCTTCCGATGTTTCTTGTGTTTCTGGAAACTGTATCAACGGTTACGGAACAATAATATACAGGAAGAATGACAGTCGTTATACGGGAAACTTCTCAAGAGGTTATCGTCATGGAGAGGGTACGCTTGCTTGGAAAAATAGAACAATGCTTTTCGGTACATGGGAAAACAATGAACTGAACGGCAGATGTCAGCGTCGTGAAGGAAATGAATCATGGATATCGGGAACATGTAAAGAAGATAACAATAATATTGTTTTTTCCAAGGATTCCACGAAACAAAAGAGGGAAGTTTCTCGGCAAAAAGCCCAGAATCTTCTCAGATCGATACAATCTATGTAATTCATCAAATTTGAAAGGAGAAACATCATGACTCGGAATACATTATCAAAATACATCGTATCTTGTTTTCTTGTCTTCGTATGTTTTTCCTCTCATTTCGCATTGGCAGCATCCTCGATGGATTCTGTTGATGACGTGCAGGGATTGGAAGCTATGAAGATACAGGAGAAAAACAGGGCGGAACAGCTCGTTTCGCAGATTGATACGGCCGAAGATCCAGAGCAAATCGTACGCGAATTGGAAATAATTCAAAATAATATCCAAGAGTACAATCTTCGCCTGGAAAGACTTCGGAAAATAGAAGTAGCCGCTCCTGCTCCTGCTGTCGCAGAAATCATAACCGAAGCACCAGATACGAATAATGGTTCATTGTTCTGGAAAGTGATGATTATTATAATCATCGGTGGAGTGATTTTTTTAAGCAATGAGGATTCTTCTTCAAGCAGTTCTTCCACTGTAGTCAGCAGATATGAAAATGTAGTACAAACTGAATTACCACGTCGTACTTTTGCACAGAGTACTCCGGTAAGGACTGAAAGTTCATCGCAACCTTCGCCTAGTCCAAATCGAGGAAATCTTAGAAATCTCGTGAATGAAGGAGTTGAACGTCTTGTTGATCCGAATTTCTTACGATCACAGGATGCTCAGGATGGAAAATCACCAGGACGTCGTTAATTCTTTTATGACTATCTTTTTTTGAAGGAGAAATATTATGGCTCAGCTCTCAAAGGAAATTTTGGAGTTTGTTTTTCGATATATAGATACTCGTCCTGAATTACTCAATGCAAATTGGGTAGTTTCTCGCGGGGAAAAAGGGATAAAAGACCTTGCTTATGAAATCGGATTGATGAAGTCAAAATATCCTCAATTCGATTTTTATATCGATAAACAAGACAATGCTCTTTATGTTGATGGTTTTCTCATTACGCACATCGGGAATGTTTATCATGTCCAGATTTATTTTCCCAGTAGTTATCCGTATTATCCACCACTTCCTATAGTTCTGGACAAAGAAATAGTACAGAAGTGTAAATCGGAAAGTATTCCACATAATCGTGGGATTCAAAGAAATGGCGTAGCGCTCTGTGTTATCAAACCAGACGACACAGTAGGGCAACCATGGACACCAGATCTCTCCTCTACTACCATCGTAAATACGGTTGCGAAATGGCTTCAAGCGTATGAGTTGTGGCAGAAAACAGGAAAGTGGTGTCTGCGGGAAGTATAACAAGTATCTGTTTTTTTTAAATTGCAATACTTTTATCTTAAAGGAGAATTATCATGAGTTACGATGAAAAAGCATTAAAAGATGCGGGTCTTGGTGTTTCCGGTGCAAGGAAGACTATGACCAAAGCAAAGGAAAATGAGCTTGTACAGATGTTGGAGCGGGCAAAAAATGGAATGGGACAGCTTATGATTGCGCCAACAGGGACAATCTATGATGCTGATTCCGAAGCAGTACGAACCGCTCCGAAAGAAGTTCAAGATTCACTCAATCATACAAGTACACTTGAGCAGTCGTTCTAACAAGATAAGTCCTCAATAAAGATTAATCTCTCTTGAGGACTTATCTTATAAGGAGATATCATGAAAAACAAACAAAAAATTCCGAAAGAGGATGTATATGAGGCGTCAAAAAATCCGCGCACCAACACTCTCTACGGACAAATCGACAAAACAGTGACTATCATCGGTCTCGGCGGCGGTGGGGAAATCGCTCTCCATCTCGCTCGTTCCGGTGTACGTCGTCTAAATCTCATCGATTTCGATACGCTGGAAGTCGGAAATCTGGTGCGTCATGCTTGCGGATCGAAGTACATCGGCCAAAATAAGGCCGAAGCAGTACGGGATTTGCTCGTGGAACACAATCCTGTGTGTAAAGGAAGCATTCTCGCTTACAACTGGGATATTTTCAAACATCGGGAAGAGTTTCAATCGATTGTTTCTACTTCGGATGCAGTCATTATCGCAACCGATACGGATTCATCCCGTTTGTTTATCAATGATGTATGTGTGGAAACGAACACTCCGGCTGTATTTGTAACAATGTTCCCGAAAGGAGTTGGAGGACAAATTTTCTCTTATCTTCCATGGGCTGCTTGTTATGGTTGTTTTGCACATCATGAAGGACGCCAAGGATTCATACAAAAATATGTGGACACCTTGGAAAAAATAGACTGCGCATCCGACAGAGATGTTCGTTCTATGCCAGGGCTCGGCATCGATCAAAGTTTTTTGGCAGCAATTGCTGCTCGGAAAACACTCGATATCCTTCTCTTGGATCAAGAACATTTACTTCCTTCTCTCGGCAATGAAAATCGTATCGTCTGGTCGACTTCAGGGATTCCGCGAGTAATTAGTAAACCGCTTACATCCGCATCAGAGGATGTTCCAAAACATGAAGAATGTTACTCATGTGGTAATTCACAAAAAATACAAACCAATCTCTAAACAGAAATTTCCCGTTCGATTCACTTCGAATCTGGAGATTCATCACTCATAAAGGACCGCGCAATGCGGTCCTTTATTTATTTCTTTCCTTTTTCCGTTTTTTTCTTTCTGGAAAGCTCTATAGTAATCTCGCAAAAATAAAATCTGCTCTTTAACTTTCTATACGAAGGAGAATATTATGTCGCAATTCAAAAGCTATTTGCAGGCAGGAATACTTACCGAACTGTTCGAGAAAGCTTTTCTGTCCGGAAAATTTTCCAAAACATTGGCAATCACAGCTTTCATTTTCATCGGAGTATTCTGGGTAGGAAAGATAATTTTCAAGGGAATATTCTTTATTTTTTCGGCACCTTGGAATACCCAAGCGGACGAGACGTACCGTTCGCTTAAAAAAGTCGCAAACGACGCGGTGGTTTCCGGAAAAACCATTAATTCCATAGAAAAAAATATGGATTGGATGGAAGGGAAGTGGCATTCGTTGAACTTTCGTAACACGAATGGACGGGGACAAATAAGCGAAGTTCTTTTCTTGGTTCATGCCAAGCTCGGTTATATGCGAATTTTCATATATTCCGAGTCCGGAGAAACTCTAGAACTTCTCTGGGAACACCTGCATAAGTTCACCGGCATTCCGGAAAATTGCGATCTGAAGATCGAGAATCTTTCGGAAATATACCACAAAATGTACCTGAATCTTCTGTAAAAAAAGGGAATAAAATGTTTACTTTTCTCATTCTTAAATATTTCGGTATTTCTATCGGAAGTTTTCTCTTCTGTATCTGGTTTGTACTAATAATCCTGGATTATTTCCATGGCGTGCCGGTATGAATCCCGATAAAATATTCATCGTTAAACATAAATAAATCTCTCTGAAATTTCCCGTTCGATTCACTTCGAATCTGGAAATCTCTCCTCCAAATAGGATCGCGCAATGCGGTCCTATTTTTATTTCTTTCCTTTTTCCGTTTTTTTCTTTCCTTGAAAAAGTATAAGTAGCATACTTTAAATTATATACATTTTTCTATGTTCTTTTCTTTTATTAAAAATAAACTTTTCTCTAAAAAAGGAATATTTATTTTCCTCTTTTTCTCGTATCTTTTGTTACCGCTTTTTGCTTCGGAGAGCACTGTTCCCGATATCGTTTTCACTTTCCAACAACCGACATATCTCACGGACAAAAATCCTCTTCTTTCGGAATTTACCTGCGATATTACAAAATCTGAATGTCGGGTAAATTTTGATTTATCACTATCTTTTACTGGTTCGTTTCATTCGTCTGATTTTGTTTGTTTACTTGATTTCGGACTCGGAAATCTGACCGGAGAAGAAGCGAAATGTAATCCAAACACGGTTATTTTTACTGGTAGTTCCGATTATACCGTGCGCTTTAAGATAATTCAAAAAACTGATCCGAATATATTCTTGGAAAGAGTTTTGATTATTCATTCGTGATATCTTTCAACGGAAACTTTCTCGGGAATTTTAAGCGATTCGGGAACCATTACAGATTCGGGAACTTTGGACAATTCTGGAGTTCTGATTGAAACAGGAGCTCTCGATAATTCCGGAGTTCTGATTGAGACAAGTTTCCTTGTTTCTTCAGGAAATATCTTTTCCATCACTGATGATAGCGCTGTTCTTTCAGGTATCATCCTTTCTTCTACAAATTTGACTGGTACTGTATATTACGGAACTGGGGAGTTGATTTTAACAGATGTCGTTTCCTTTCCTTCATTTACATTCTCTGGGCTTCTCTCAGATATGGATTACTCATATCGTATAGGTTTTGTCCCATTAGTATGATCTGGGGAAATCCTTTCTGATACGGGAACTTTTCGTACATTATCTCCACCAAAACCCGTTCCGGATATCATCTTTTCTCTTCAACAACCGAGTTATTTCACCGATAAAAATCCTGTTTTGTCCGAATTCATGTGTGATATCACCGAATCGGATTGTAAAGTAAATTTTGATTTATCCCCATCTTTTACCGGTTCATTCCACTTATCCGATTTCCTTTGCTCGATCGATTTCTGACTTGAAAATCCGACTGGAGAAGAGGGGAAATGTAATCCGAATACAATTGTTTTTACTGGAAGTTCCGACTCTATCGTTCATTTTCGGATAATAAAAAAGACGGATTCCAGTATTTTTTCGGAAAGAACCATTGTAATCCATCGATGATTTGTTCAACTAAATACTTCTTCATGAACATTGAGTAATTCGGGGATTTTGGATAATTCCTGAGTTACTATGAATACCGGTACTTCTTTGATTATTACCGAACCAGAAATCGTTATCCAATCGTGAATCGATTCCGGTTTCAAATGTACAAAAATAGATTGTATTATAAATTTGGAATATATTCCAAAAGATTCAAAAGAGATGTGTTTCTGGAGTTTTTCCGGCGGAACTTACAGTGCCGGAACGGAAAATAATTGTAATCCAGGATATATTCATTATCCGGTCGGAAACTTTATTATCACGCTTCGTGTATATGAAAAAGGGAATACGATTAATTTTCGTGAAAAAACACTTCCTTTTACGAATACTTTACCAATAGCTTCTTCTGTCAAATGAGGAGGAATATCATCTTCTAGTAGTGTTACTTTGCCTGTATATATTACTGATCCTACCATCGTAGTTCAGTCCGGACTTGATGAAATGAATTATTGTATAAAAACAAATTGTTCCATAAATCTCGAATACAAAGTCCTTGGATCGAAGGAAATGTGTCATTGGGATTTTCCGGGCGGTTCCTATTCGTCGTGAACTGAGAATAAATGTAATCCATGATATGTTCGCTATCCAATCGGAGAATTCCTGGTAAAACTTCGAGTATACGAACGGGGAAATATTTTCAATTATCGCGATAAAACTTTAGGATTTTCAAATAGGGTCTCTGCCGAGATATACGATACGAAAACGAATTCTTGAAATAATCTGGTTAAAAGAAAGAAAATCGTGGTAAAATCTCTGGATACTGATATTTTTTCCATAAAAACCATAAATGAAAATATTCTTTCGTCTGCTGAAAATAAAGAAAAAACTTCGTTCGATTCAATAAAGATTACTCTCCAATGAGCTCTTTCCAAGAATCGTCAACTTGTAGGAGATGCTTTTTCTTGCCAGACGAAAACGACCTGCAGTGTGAATTTTACCGCCGGGAAAATTCGGAAAAATACTGTTTATTTCTGGGATTTTTGAAATGGCGAAACTTTCTATGGAGCGAATCCGTTATCTCAGAAGTTTCTCATAGGAAAATACAACGTGATGCTCAGGATTCTTGATACGAAAACTTTTGATGTTCGTGAAGAATATTTTCCGATTACAGTCAGTAAACTCGGAAACATAAAGAATACGAAAACTCAGAAAATAACTTCCGTAAAAACCGAAAAACCATTGGTCATAAAATGACAAGATTTTTCTCGTTCGTCAGCAGATTCCGAATCCTCCAAGATTTCTCCTATGCAGGTTTCGATTTTAGCCGGAATCCTCGGGTTTATATTCTTTTGAGGAATATATATAATCGTTCGGAGAAAATGAATTTTCTTAAATAGGACCTAGGAATAATTTAAAGAAAAATTAAGTTTTAATAAAGATTATTTTATATTTTATATTTTTGTGGGCTAATGACTGTGCCTTTTTTGACAAAAAAATCATTTTGTATATAATGAATGCTTATCTAACATATTTATTTAGTTTTATAAAAATATGAATCAAGAAACAGATAATCAAAACATACCTATTTTCTCAGAGGAAAAAATAGTAACATCTGTGGATGCGATAAGTAATAGCACTGTTGAATCTACGAATAATCAAGTAAAAAACATCTTATCTGAGGAAATATCTGAAGATTTACGACTTCCGAGTTTTGTTGTACAAAAAGAAAATGGAATATTTGTGAATATCGAAAATCTTGTGAACCGTGAAATTTTCTTTACTTTCTTAAATTATATATTTGAGAATGGACATTATTTCAGAGATACTAACTATACACTTATTTCGAATCTTCTCTATAGCTTCGAAAAAACCAAGAAATTTGTTCTTGAAAATATAAAAAATACCAGTGGATCTGCTGAAATAAAAATCGCTTCCAGTATTGAAAAATTCGATGAAAAAAGAATCTGACTGTATCGAGAAGTAAAAGTAACAGAGGAAATGAGTGCAGAATATTCTTTTGGTCCAGCCTTTCTGGAAGAGGTTTGAGAGAATGGGAAAATAACAGAAATTCCAGCAAAAATCGATATTGATGAATTTATCGCTGCTATTTGGAATCAGAAAATCCGATTTGGATTGAAGATTAAAGATATACAAAAAGCGATAGATGAGGATAAAGCAGCTCGTGTGATAGTAGCAGAGGGAATGGAACCAACTCCTGGAACTGATGCAAGTTTAGAAGAAGTAGTATTTTTTGGTCAGAAACTCGGAATCAAGAATACCGGTCCGAGAGTTGATCTTCAGGTATATGAGCAAAATTGTGCACAAGTCAACGAAGGCGATGTTATATATAAAAAAATACCGAGAAAAGATGGAGAAAACGGATGGTCTGTTCATGGTGATCAAGTGGATCCAGAAGTGCCGAAAGATTTTTCTATCGAATCGTATGTCGGTATCGGGGTAGAGGTGAAAATGATAAACGGAGCAAGCTCCCTTGTGGCTATTTATGATGGTTTTCCTTTGAGAGAAGGCGATGTTATTAATTGAAATGAGGATGAATGGAGTACTTTTGTGGATGGAAAGAAAACAAAACGATTACGTAAAATTCATGTCAATAAAGAACAAGTTTTTGCTGATGGAATCAATATGAAAGAATCAGGAAAAATCATAGATTCCCAACGCGCATATAATTCTGGATCCGATGTTCTCTGTAATACAGAAGCCAAAAAAATGACTATTGACGGAAATGTTGTAGCAAATGTACATAGTCTAGAAGGAGTATTTGTGGGTGGAAATGTCATAGGAAATAGCCGAAGTAATCCATTTTGTATAAAAAATGAAAAGTTCGGCGGAGAGCCTCAGGGGCGCGTTGTTACTGCTGATGGTGATATTACCGTCGAATGACACGCTCATAGTGCATATCTGGAGGCAAAAAAAGGAATTGTGAGGATTCCAAGAATCACTAATTCGATTATCGTTGCGAAACGTGTTGAAATTACCCAAAGCGTATTTAATTGTATTATTATTGCCGACGAGATTGTTATAACAGGGAAAGTTATTGATTGTAAGATGATTTCTTCTGGTAAAATCTCTATAGAAGAATCTACGGAAAAAGGAAGTTTTGAAAATACTTTCAGTCTTTTTTCTCTGGATTTAACAAAATCTATCGAAATGAAAAAGAAACTCCTTGAAGAAGAAGAAAAAACTCTTATTGGAAAACAAGAAAAAATAGATGATGACTTGGTAAAGATTTCAAAAATGTCGACAATTATTCCTGACAGAGAGCGAAGAGTTGGTATAACGAAATCTCTCATAGAAATAGGAGAAAATCCAGAACAGACAGAAGGGAAGGATGAAAAGGTACTTGCCCTTTTCAAGGCAATGAAACCGTTTTTAGCAAAAGTGAATGTTGATTGGAAAAAGTACAAGAAGATACAATCCTCCATAAAGATTCTCACTGAGGAAATTGAAGCAGAGACTATAGCCCATGAAGCAGCTGAAAAAGATCTTCATTTGGAAATAAAAAAGATAGAGTGTCCGACATATGTTCAGCAAATTAAATTTACTGAAAATAGAAAGCTTCTCGACTTTACAAACAATCAGATGGAAGACCTTTACACATTATTGATGGGATTAGACATTCCTCCTGTTTTTAAAGTAGAAAAAATGGATGTTCCTTTTACTGGTCAATTTTATTGGCCCGAATCAAACTAAGAGATAGAAGTGAAATAATGTATGTCATAAAATCCTTTCGTAATTCACGGAAGGGTTTTATTTGAATTTTCTCATTCTTTATATATACTACTTAGGTATTTTTTAACTTACCTACTATGAGTATTTTTCAAAAAAACATTTCTATCTTTCTTATCGGTGGGATTCTCTGTTCTTTTTCCACCTCCTTTGCTCTGACTAATAAAGAATCGGTTACTGTCTCCATAAATACTCTCAATACTTCAATTACTGCAAGTATAGTTCTCAAAGAAAAAACTCTTTCTGATCGTGCCAATGAGTTAGGGAATCGATATGATGCGACTATTAAATCTCTCTGATTTCAGCCAGATGAGGTAGAAGCCCTGACAAGTATCAAGAAACTCGCTGTTCCGTCTTTCCGTCAAGATATCGCTCAGGCGTATCTCGATCTGAAACAGAATATATTACAAGACATAAAAACTTCTCAGACATCACTCGCTACTCTTCGTGATGAAGTTGCACTTGGGTATACAACACTCTCCGATGCGCAGAAGCAATCGTATGATGCAAAAATCGCAGATATACGGAATACGTATACGGCATTTCTTAGTGGAAGCAGTTCTTCCATAGATTCTTTCACTACTACCTTCTCTGGACGTATTCTTTCTGATACTGAACTTGTGAAAAAAATGATGCAAGATAACGGGGAATATATTCTCTTTATTCGTGATATTCGTTCTATATACGGTAAATTGGAAGGAAATAAAGCACAACTTCTTCTCAATAAGGAAACACTTGATAAACAGATACTTCCAAAGATTCAAGGTGGTTTTTCTGTATTTAGTGCTAATAAGAAAATGTTTACCGATGTGATTCGTAATGATCTTACGAGCGGTCTTGTAAAAGCCATGGTAGCACAAGAGCGTATAAAAAAACAAGAAACAGAACTTCGAGCTTATATTGAAGATATCATGAATAAATGGAATGAATATCTTGCAAAAAACTTCTGACAGGATGAAGAGCTTCTTAGTGCGACTAAAGATACGGAAAATATTCTTGTTCTTGAAAAAGAACTTCATGATAAGATATATGACTCTGCTGGGAATATCCAATCTCTCAATATATTAGGAAGTGGTGCTCTTCTTGCGGATATCGCAAAAATAAATTCCAATCTTGCAAATGTTTCCGCGATTCTAAGTTCACTTATCGCTACATATGGCACAGGAAATACTCTTGGTTCCCTCAATGATAAACTCACTACCGCATACAAAGCACAAATTCTTGCATATCGCGCAGATTTTACAAAACTTCTCGAAAATAGACTCAATAATGTACTTCTTGATGAGAAAAATCATTCTCAAACACTTACTCTTATTGATCAGGAAGAGCAGATTCTAAAACAGAATCTCTGAGCGGTTGTGAGCGCAGATTTTACTGAACAACTCATAAAAAGTTTCAATACAAAAATTCTCGCTCTTGCAAAAACCGATGGAAGATCCGATACTTTAAAGAAAGTTCAGATGCTTATGTATCGATATAATCGAATCGTAACTCAGAAGAAAATCGATAGCACAACACTTATTCCATACTATGGAATAAGAGCTTCCCTTGATAGTACACTTGGTAATATTTTTCTTTCTCTTGAAAATAAAGTAGGAAAAGATGTGCTTCTTGTGAAATTTCCTCTTATTTCCGATAAAATCAATGTTCTTCTTGGAACCAATCTTTCTGCCAAGAATCGATACACTCTCCTTGTAGTGCAATCCAATATCCTCAAATATCTCGAAGATGCGACAAAATAAAAAAGGTTCCATTCTTCTTTATGTTTTGTTTTTATCCTCTTTTTTGGTGCTCTTTTTCGTCTCTTTTCAGTGAGAATTGGAAAAGATGCTCGGACGAGCGAGGGATTCCGAACAAAGTATCCGAGACCAATCCGATAAACAAGATACTCTGACACTTTTGAGGAATGCGCCGACTAGTATAAAAACCATCGATTCAAACTCGAATCTCACGTTCGTTTCACTTCATCAGAACGGTACGGTATTTTCGGGGGCACTCGGCTGAAGCGGTTCGGAAGAATATTGGATAACTTCTACTGGATGAACAAATTCCATATCGCTCAATATTACTCAATGATGACCAGTTTCCTATCATCTCGCTGTATTCAATTCAGGTTTTGAGGCATCTTCTGTACTTATTTCCTCAGGAATTGTTATGACAACGAATACTATGAATCTTTCGCCTTCGCTCAATACACATATTCTTGTTATAGAATCACTCGGTGTTAATGTCCAATACACACTCGATGTAAATGCCGCCACAATCATTCCGACAATGAGTTCGTATCGATTGGAACGTGATATAAACGGATATAAAAAAGACGAATGAATATATGACATAATAAATTTTCAACTGAAATCCCGAGCGGGTTTTGATTATAAAAAAATGGGAATGTATCTGAAATAATAATCATTTATTTTCACTGTAATGACACTTCTCAATAAAACACTTCTCCATACGACCGATTCGTATATAAAACGCCTTCAAAAAGGCGGGATTTCGACGGTGGAGGACCTTATCGGACATTATCCGCGGACATATAAGGACAAATCCGATGTATTAGAACTTTTTAGTTATGTAAATATAAAAGAGCCGAATACGCTCCGGGTCAAGATAGAATCTCTCACCACCGAGCGAACCAGAAACGGAAAAGAGCTCAGTAAGGCGGTTCTCGCCGATAAAAGCGGATTCCTTTCGGAAGCCGTATGGTTCAATAGAAAATATATGCTCCAGAAGTTCCATGCGGGCGATACGGTCAAAATCTACGGGAAACCGAAATACGAATACGGAAGACTTTCATTCCCGAGTCCCGATATAGAATTCGCCAAAGACGAAGGTTCTTCAATCGTGCCCGTATACCCAGAATGTAATTATATTCCATCGGCGTGGTTCGAGGGAAAAATGGTGTGTATTCGGGAATATATTCGAACGATACCCGAAGTACTTCCCGAAGAAATCCGTAAACAAAAAGGATTTCGAACCAAGGCGGTAAATATTACCGCGATTCATTTCCCGACCTCGAAAGCAGATTTCGAACGAGCGAGAACCGAACTCGCGTACGAGGAACTTTTTTCCCTTCAGTACGAGGGGATTATGCGAAAAAAGAGTGGAGAAGAGGCGAGTGCTGGACGAGCAATTCCTATTCCTATGAATCCGGAAACGGTGAAAGAGATTATTTCCAAACTTCCATTTCCTCTGACCAATGGTCAGAAAGTGGTTCTTTTCCAGATCCTCAAAGATATGGAACGACCGTTTGCGATGCAACGCCTGCTCCAGTGAGATGTTGGAACCGGAAAGACGATAGTCGTGATGATTGCAGCGATTCACGCCATACTGGAGAGTCGAAAAATACCATGAAATATTCCTATTCAAGTCGCTATTCTTGCTCCGACAGAGATTCTCGCTCGTCAGCATTTCGCGAGCTCTATGAATCTGCTTTCAAGCTTCTGAATCACTTCCGATTTCTTAGTCGGAGGATTGACTTCTAAACAGAAAACCGACGTGAAAGCTCGGCTTAAAAACGGAGATTTGTCAGTCGTTATCGGAACTCATGCACTCATAGAAGATACGGTGCATTTTGAAAATCTTGCTCTGACCATCGTGGATGAACAGCATCGATTCGGGGTGGAGCAACGTCGTGCATTGGAACAGTACAGTTCACACAAAACATGATGACTTCCACATGTTCTGAATATGACCGCTACACCGATTCCTCGAACTCTTTCTCTGACCATCTATGGAGATCAGGATATATCGGTACTTTCCGAGTATCCAGTCGGACGATTGCCGATTCATACGAAAGTACTCTCTGAAACGGAGCGAAACGAGGCGTACAATTTCATCGCAACCGAAGTGCAAGCAGGTCGTCAAGTGTACTGGATATCTCCACTCGTCGAGGAATCCGAGACGCTCGATATCGCGAGCGCGGTCAATATGCAAGAGATTCTCCAGAGCGTATTTCCTACTTTCCGCGTAGGACTCATCCATGGGAAAATGAAAGCCCGGGAAAAAGATGCGATTATGCAGGCTTTTTACGAACGAAAAATCGACATACTTTCCTCGACATCGGTCGTGGAAGTAGGAGTGGATAACCCGAATGCTTCGGTTATCTGTATCGAAGCGGCGGAACGTTTCGGACTCTCACAACTTCACCAGTTCCGAGGGCGTGTCGGACGTGGAAAAGACCAATCGTATTGCTATCTTTTCACTACGAAATCGTATACTGGAGAACGACTCCGAGCTATGGAGCGCACCAATGACGGATTCGAGCTCTCAGAAATCGATCTTGAACTTCGAGGTCCCGGAGAAGTTTATGGAGTTCGTCAGAGCGGAGTTCCCGAGTTCAAGATTGCAGATCTGAAAGATCTCGAACTCGTGAGCGAGATACGAGAGGATATAGAGGAATACATGATAAAGAAGTAGATTTGATTTTTCTTTTTCTCTCTATATACTACATACCTTATTATTTCGTTTTTTAAATTATGTGACGATGACCAGTAGTTGGACCAAAAAAAACTCTTAGCGATAATGCTCGCGGAAAAGTATTTGCTATTCACGCGAAACTTATTTCTCTTGCTGCTAAATCCGGAGGGGATCCGGCGATGAATCCGACTCTCTATGATGCTCTCGAAAAAGCCCGTAAAGCCAATGTGCCAGCCGACAATATCGAGCGGGCAATCAAAAAAGGAACCGGAGCGGACAAGGATTCTGCAGAAATCGATGAGATTATTTACGAAGGATATTCTCCGGGAGGAGTGGCGATTGTCGTAAAAACATTGACTGATAATCGAAACCGAACAGCAAAAAATATGCGTCATACTTTTTCCCAGTACGGAGGAAATCTTGGGGAAACTGGTTCCGTATCTTCATTTGCTTTTAAATACCAAGGATATATAGAAGCTCCTGTTGGAGCTTATTCCATAGACCAATGGGAAGAATGGATCATAGAATCAGGAGCGAGTGATTATGAATTCCTGGAAAACAATACCAAAGTTCGTATTTCCACGGAACGAACTGATCTTATGGGAGTAGTAAAATTCCTCAAAGGACAAGGGATTGTTTTTGATAATTACGGACTCGAATATGCAGCAACGAATCTGGTAAATCTCGATGACTCAGAGAAGATACTCAAACTCTATGCACTTCTTGCTGACTTCGAAGATGATGATGATGTGGAGCAAGTCTGGCATAATGCGGAAATTGATCCGGAACTCTGGCAAAAGGCGGAAGAAGCAATGAGTAAAACTCGTTTTCGTACCTAATGAGATTTTGACAAAGATACTAAAATCCATACACTTACGCACATACTATTTTTTCATACTTTTTTTATGTCCGATTCTCCCGTAGCCACTTCCCAAACAGCCACTCTTTTCGCGGAACTTACATCAGTTCATCCTCTTTCTACGTTTGATGAAGGAATATTTCTTGATCTTCTTGAACATTCTCTTTCACTTTCCGTGAGTGAAAAGAAACGAGTAATTGATGCAATCCCAACTCTTTCTCAGTTCCAGATCGACGAACTTACGAAGGTATTTACTGATGAACGCGAAGAATTTAAAAAACTCCTTTCCAAGGAAGGGGATACTATTAAAGAACTCGTTGTAAAAGCGCGTGAAGGATGGAATCAACTCGGAGAAATATATATTCAGGAGCGAGCACAAAAAGAGAAACAAGGAGAAGACCAAAATAAAATCGATGATTTGAAGAAAAGTCTTGGGATTTAAATATAATTTGTCATTGCGAGGTACGAAGCAATCTAGGTTACTTATTCCATTTTTATAAGGAATTATTTAATCTGGATTGCTTCATTTTATTCGCAATGACAAAATCATTAATATTTTTATTTTTAGTTAGTACATTCCATGTCCCTCTCTCTCCAAAATACCTTTACTCTCACAAAAGAACGTTTTAAACCTATTCGTCAGGAACTCGTGAAGGTGTACTATTGCGGACCGACTCCGTACAATTTTGCGCACATTGGGAATCTCCGTGCGTATCTTTTCTCGGACTCGGTAGTTCGGACACTCCGGTATCTCGGGTACAAGGTACAGACGGTTATGAACGTGACCGATATCGATGATAAAACGATTCGTGATAGTCAAAAAGAAGGCGTATCGCTTCAGGAATTCACCGAGAAATATACGGGACTTTTTCTCGAAGATATCAAACATCTTGGAATCATTCCTGCCGACATGATTGTACCGATTTCAACTGCAATCGACACAATGGTGGAGATTATCCAGAAGCTTTTAGATAAAGGATATGCGTATCTTGCGGATGATGGAAGTATCTATTTTTCTATCAAGAAATTTCCGAAATACGGGCAGTTGGCTCATTTGGATATAAAGGGAATGAAATCGAGCGTGCGTATTAATAACGATGAATACGAGAAGGAAAGCGTTGCAGATTTTGCACTCTGGAAAGCATATGATGCAGAAAAAGACGGACCGAATTTCTGGGGTGCAAAGTTTATAATTGACGGTAAGGAAATTTTAGTGAGCTGAAGACCTGGTTGGCACATAGAATGTAGTGCCTGCAATCTCAAGCACTTCGGTCCAGAAATCGATATCCATATGGGAGGAATCGACAATATTTTTCCACATCACGAGAATGAAATAGCTCAGAGCGAAGCGTATAGTGGTAAGAAATTCGCCCGATACTGGATGCATTCTGGACATTTGCTCGTGGAGAATAAAAAGATGGCGAAATCGGCTGGTAATTTCTACACACTCGCGGATATCGTTGCAAAAATGCCAAACGAAAAACCGGAGATAGTGTACCGAGGATTTCGGCTTATGAATCTCCAGACCCGCTATCGAGAGAGTTTTAATTTCACTTTTGACCGACTTACAGCAGCGATTGCGACTGTGAAAAGTTTCGATGAAGTTTTGAAACGCCTCAAACATTATACTCCGGAATCTGGGAAAATATTTCGGGATTTTAGAGAAAAATTACAAGAATATATCCAAGCATACATTGAAAAACTTGAGGATGATATAGGAACTCCAGAAGCTCTCACAATCGTATTCGATTGTTTCGGATTTATCAATAGTGGAATCGACAGTAATTCCTTTTCTCTTGAGGAAAAGAATGCAATTATCGATCTACTTCATTCCTTCGATGAAGTTCTCGGACTTTTTGACTTTTCTCTTCTGGAGTCTACCGAAATTCCAGCGGAAATAGAACTCCTTCTTATGCAACGCAATAAGGCGAAAGCACAAAAAAACTATTCGCTTGCGGATAGTTTGCGTGCTCAAATAGGGGAGGGTGGGTACAAAATCGTAGACGACAAAGGTGGAAGTCACGTAGAAAAAGTCTAGGAACTTGTTCTCATCCGTTTCTTGAAGAAGACGAAAAGACCGACAATCGTAAGGTCTTTTTTTTGTAAAAGACGGTTATATCGTTCTATGTCGCTATTGAGAAAAAGCATTTCCTTAGAAATTGTATTCTCGTAGAATATGATGAAATTTCGGATATAGAGGAAATTCCCGTTGGTGTTCAAATCGCGCATCCGTGCGGAGACTTTCATGAGGAAAAGAAATTCACGATGTATACGACTATTATTCTCAAGTATATCGTAAATACTTCAAATATTGGAAATGATAGCAACTTTATGGAGATGGATAATCTCGAGGAATATATCTTTATAGGCAGTCTTTTTGGACATTATCTCTATAAATGCGGGAATCTTGTCTATCTTTTCCTTATAGAGCGAGATAATTTTTTGCTCTCGTCTTTTTATGCTTCTTCCGAGAAAAATGATCTGAAAAGAGAAGACTATAAAAACTATAGAAAGAAGACTTACAACCGCGAGGAGGATATTTACATACATAAATGGAGAAATAAAATTATATTTCCAAAACTTGAGTATATGGAAAAGCAGAAATTTTGGAAATATTTTTTCTTTTTGTTATATTTTCCGTATACTCATTTTCAATATAATACCAAATTAAGCTAATTTCAATTCCTTATTTCCTTCCTCTCCTCTAAAAGGAGAGGGGCTGGGGGTGAAGTGAAAGATACGAGAAATCAAGTTAATTTCGTATAATAGGAAAATCCTGAAACAAGTTCAGGATGACGATTAAATATATATAAACTGAGCCATTGTTTCTATGAAACGTCATGAACTTTTTTTCTGAATTATTAAAGTACCTATTGAGGCAGGTATTATTTTCCTTGCATTTTTTCTCGCTCGTGATATCCGTCTCGTGACTGATCTCATACCAGACGTACATCTGCCTGTCCAGACGGTGAGTACAGAAAGTCTTGTAAATTTTGCTTTGGTCGGAGCTCTCGTGTATATACTTCTCTCGGCATTTTCTGGACTTTATAAGATGCGAATATATCAATCAAAAATTCAGGAATTTCAGGATATACTTCTTATTTCGCTGTATTGGTTTTTTATTTATATCGCTATACTTTATCTCTCTTTCGGATTCATTTATACTGAGCAGATTCCTCGTTTGATTGTATTGTTTTCAGTTATAATCAGTACAGTGCTTGTTATACTCGAACGAAGTATTTTGAGCAAGATTGAAACAAGTCTCATACAAAAATGAATACTTGAAAAAACCAAGATTCTTCTCATTGTTCGAACAAATGAGAAAGATATTATCGAGACTGTTCGAGAATCCGCAATGTACGAGATTTTCGGATATGCTCAGAAAGAAAAAATCGATGGTCTGGATATTCCTTATATCTCTTGAATAAAACAGGTAATATCCGCTATTCAATCACATAGAATCGATGAGATTCTCGTCGTGCAAAGCGATTTTACACGGGAAGAAATGCAGGAGATATTCGAGTATGCCCGAATATACGGTGTGCGCTACCGTTATATCGCCAATTCTTTCGAAACGACTAAAATCAATACCGAGATTTCTTTTCTCGGAAAGATTCCCGTGATTGAGATAAAAAACATAGGACTTACTCCGTGGTGACGGATATGGAAAAGAGTATTCGATATTATTTTTTCTTTCATCGCTCTTATTTGTCTTTTTCCGGTTTTTCTCATAGTTGCTGTCATTATCTATTCACAAGATAGACATAATCCTTTCTACAAGAGTCAGAGAGTTGGAAAAAACGGTGAACTGTTTCAGATGTATAAATTCCGTTCCATGCAGATAGATGCAGAAAAAGAAAAACGAAAATTGCTTTCGAAAAATGAACGAAAAGACGGACCTCTTTTTAAGATAGAAAATGATCCGCGAATTACAACGTTCGGAAAATGGATTCGAAAATTTGATATCGATGAACTTCCACAGCTCTATAACGTTCTCATTGGAAATATGAGTCTCATAGGTCCACGACCACACTTGAAGGATGAAGTAAAACTTTATAAAGAATACCAGAAACGAGTACTGACACTCAAACCAGGAATCACCGGAATGGCGCAGTCTCACGGACGACACGAGAATACTTTCGATGATGAAGTACGTCTCGATACTTTCTATATAGAAAACTGGAGTTTACTTCTGGATATGAAGATACTCTTTAAAACCATCGGTGTCGTACTTGGAAGGAAAGGAAGATAAGAAAAATCTCTAAATTTTTAGTAAAATTCATCATTTATTATATTTTCTATTTTTATTTCTATGTGAGCCTGAGATTATACTCCGTCCGCGTCTGGTCGTGCAAAACCCATAACCAAAGCTCAGCTTCGTAAAATGCAGGAGGATTACGCCCGTGCCGAAGCACTTTCGAAAGAAGCTCTGGAACAGGAAAAAAAGGAAAAAGAAAAAGCAAGTCATGAGATGAATGACTTGCTTGGAGATGTGTTTTAAGCGAGATATGAAATAACTTCAGACTTTGCGTTCAAAACTCCGTTTCTTCACTCTCCGTACAAGTCGTACGGTTCGCTTTGATACTTGTTTTTCACACAAATTCTATCATTCTTTCATATCTCATAACCTTCCTTGAAAAGAAATTGGAGATTTAAGCTCAATTTTTGAAGTTATCTCATAGCTTGACTACCAGTCTTTCTTGCTATCATTGGTTGGTAATATATCTTGGAAAAACGAGTCATTTCCAAAGAAGTTGCGTATCTGGTCAGAAATACTTCCTGCTTCTCCTGGTTTCTCAGGATTCAGGAATTTCCCGTTCTGTTTCTCGAATTGTTTCAAGTGTTCAAGATATTTCTGTACCTCCTGTCGATCCTCATCGGATAGAGGTATATCATTGTTCGTATTCTGTCATCCGACAGGATTGTAGCTTCCTCCGTTCGACCAATTCTGTCCAGATTGTGTTTGAGTTTTTCCGCTTCCTGTTTCAGGTTTTTCCGCTTCTTCTTTATTTTCCTCTCCGGAACCGGTCGTATTTTCTGTTTGATTCGGTTGTTTTTCCGTTCAGGAACCAATTTTTTCATCTTCTTTCTTCTCTTCTTCCTGCTCTCTTTTTTCTTTTTGAAGTTTCTCTTTCACAAAAGCGAGATTTTCTTCCGTTTCGGAATCGGTGCGAATAGCGAGTGATTTCGTATAACTACCAATTGATTTTTCCCAGAGATGTATTCGTTTTTCGTTTTGTTCTAGTTCGCCAAGTCGGTAGAAAGTATTTCCTAGATTATAGAGTATATCGGCAGAGAGAAGTGTATTTCCAGAAGAGTTTCTGAGTACTTCCGTATAGTGTTTTTCCGCGTCTAATAGACTATTCTTTCGATACGATATATCACCGAAAGTTCCTCGCAAGGAACCGTAAATCGCCCCAGTGTTATAGAGGAGAACAAAGAGAATGAGAATAAAAAGAAAAATTATAAGACGTTTCATCGTTTCAAAAAAGAAGAAGGAAATAATAGGAATACGAGGAAAAAGAAAAAACTTATCATAACAAGTACTGGTACGGTTTTATCATTCGTATTATCTCATGAAACAGCTACGTTGTGGCGGGTAATGGAATTGAGAGAATTTCCTAAATCTTTTTCTAGGGAAGTTCCTTCTATATAAGTTCACTTTCCCACATCGGCGAGATTCCTAAGACTTTCTCTATTCAGACCCGAAAGAACTATTTCTCCTCCGAATTTTTTATAAACCGTATCTCCGAAAGGATTTGTTCCAATGGGAATAGGTGAAGGTTTGGTTTTCCCGATTCCGACAGTCGAGAGGATAATATTTTCCTCTTGCAAGACACTTTTTATCGAACTCATATTGGGCGAGTCTTCCATATCTCCACCATCGCTCAGAAGCACTATGGCATGAGTAGTATTATCCTTGGTTTCGAATCTCTCTGTAGCGAGTTTGAGAGCATCCAAAAAATCGGTTCCACCGGTCGAAATACTCCTAGAATCTATACTTGCGAGAAAAGTAAGTAGGGAAGAGTGGTCGGATGTAAGCGGAGAAACGAGTCTCGATGCTCCAGCGAAAATAATAAGTCCATAACGATTCTCAGGATGAGAAATCATAAAGTTCTCTATCACGGATTTCGACCGGGCAATTCGGGAAATGGTAGTACTATTTTCGGATACATCACGAACGTCCATACTTGTCGAAACATCTAGAAGCCAAACACAATCAATTCCATCGGTCGAAGTGGATGAATTTCTCATAAGTCCTACAGGTCCGAGAAAAACGATACCGATGAGGAAAATAGAAAGAATAAGACTTATGAATCGTATGAGAGTAAATCGTTTATTGATACTATAATTGGTAGCTTTTTCATGAGCAAGAAAATATTTTCTCGATCGAAAAAATATCATCCAAAAAACTATTAGAAGAAAGGAAGAGACGAAAAATATATGAGGGAAGTCGAAAGACGAAAAATACATAAAATGAGATACGATTTTTTACATAAAACCAAGAAAACTAACATAACTTCCGAGAGCGAAACAAAGAATCCCCGCGATTCTAATAATGTTTTCACTGAAATTTATTTTCTGAAAAGTTTGTATTGTCCATTGAGGGAAGATAAGTATCAAGATGCCTTTGATAACTGCAATATAACCGAGAATAGTAATCACGAGAAATGTATTTTGACTTTCGAGAATCAAAAGTCCCATAAGAGCTGCAAGAAATCCTCATATATAAAGTGTCATCATATTTTTCGAAATATCTCGTATCATGGCTCTATATTCATGAGCATGGAATAAAAGTCCGATACTTATTATAATAAAAAGGGGTCATATAACCCGAGATATAAAAAGAGCTGTTTCCATAAGCATAAAATGTTATGAATAAAAATCGCTTTCAAGCATTAATTATAAGCAAATCTCCAAAATAGCAAATATTATTCAGAGACATATACAGAGCCGATTTCCCACTGAATTCAGAGAGCAAATATCTTTTTTTGAAATTTTTTTTGACATTCCAGGCTTTTTCTATAATATACGCGGGCTTTCTTTTTCAGAAAGATATATTCCTGAGATAGCTTCAGTGGTAGAGTCCGCCCAGGCGGATTAACCGAAATACTCGGGACATCAGTTCGAATCCTAAGAGATTCGATATAAAATAAAACACGACATAATATATTCCTCGGTAGCTCAGTGGTAGAGCAAACGGCTGTTAACCGTTGGGTCATAGGTTCGAATCCTATTCGGGGAGCCATTTAGGAACAAGCAACGAAAAAGGTGTCAGTAATTCATTACTGGTGCCTTTTTTTGTCAGTTCTAACGCTCGATATTGGCGGTTATTTTCCTCATTGAGTATTTTAAATGGAATAAACCATGGATTGAGCTCAATTTGGATCTTCTTTTCCTTTAAAATAAAGCTTTGCCCGAGGGAGCGAAGGATTTCTTTTTTGGTTTGAATATTTCCTGTGTTAAAATGAGTATGGGCGAAAGATGCGAATTTAAAGGCATTCTCTGTGAGTTCTAACCAATTCATTACGCGGTGTTCGACATTGCCTCTTTTTGACTGAAGTGAGAGGATATTTTTCTTCATTTCGTCTTTCTTTTTCTTGTATTCCTCTGGTGATATAATCTCATTCAAAAGATGGTCCGTAAGCTTGTCGAGCTTCTTCTGTTCGAGATTGATGGATGTATTGATAGTATCGTATATCGATTGCCTATCTGCTATTTCTGTCTGATGTCTACTCTTGAGTACGTCTAAAGCCCATTCAAGAAAATCGGGAACGATAGAAATGTTCTCGATAATTTCCTTTATCTGAGCTTCCAGATCCGCTTCACTGAGCATTTGTCTCTGGGAACATTTCTTGGAAGGAGTGTCTCTTCTATGAGTGCAATGATAATACATATAGGATTTTGATACGCCCGTTTTCTTATTGATCTTAGTCTTTTCTTGTCCTGTTACTACACATCCACATTCTCCGCAGTGTATTGTCCCTACATAGGGGAAGTCATTCACTATCGGTCGAGGATTCGAGGGGTTTCAAATAAGCTCCTGGACTCTCTCAAACTCTTCCATAGTTATCATTGCCTCATGTTTTCACTGAAAAAGTTCACCATTGAATCTTATGAGTCCTGCATAGAAAGGATTTCCGAATATTTGATATGCCATACTTTTTCAGAGAGGGACTCCTCATCTTTTTTTACTTCTTCTTGTGCGAAATCCCCATTCCTCGTTGGCGATTTCTGCCACTTTCGGAGGAGTGTAATTTCAAGTGATCATAAGTTTCCACATCCTCTTTACGAGATCAAATCTTTCTGGGTCGATGATGACCGTTTTCTCGAGCCGATCATTTAAATATCCTTGTGGAGCAGGTCCATTTGTTCCACCTCTGTCAGCCTTTCATTTCATTCCGCGCTTTGTATTCTTGGATAGGTCAATAATAAACTGATTTGCCATCCCCGTTTCCACACTAAAAAGAAGACCACTATCTACTGGGTAGTATTCTCGATCGCTCGTTAATATCTTTTCTAGCTTGTTTTTCTGGAGGAGCCATTGAATCCTTCCGGTATCCACAGGATTTCTCGTTAATCGATCGAGTTTCCAACAAAGGATACCTTTCGCTTCTCACTTGTCTATCCTATCCATCATCGCGTTAAAAATAGTCCTTTTCCCAGGCTCTTTTGCGGAATGCTCTTCGGAAAATACATTGATAATCTCCATATCCGGAGTCATTCGTTCTTTCCAGTAGTTTATCTGGTCGTCTATCGATTGTATCTGTTTTTCATCTGCTTCCGACGATTTGCGCACATAGAGAAAATATTTCATAATAGGTATGAGAAAAAATAAAATGTCATAGGTTATAATAGTTATTTTGAGCTCGCTCTACAAAGATTTTATACTGATCGCTCTTTTTCGATTGTTTTTGAAACAATCTCAACAAAAGTAATGAGTTGAATTCCCTGTTTCATGGCATCCTGATGACTCAGCTCTATTCCAAAATGTTTGAGATAGAGGGCCTGGAATTTTATGATGTCACCTTTTGTTAGTAGCATATATCCAAAAATTAGTATTACATACCTTTGGATATAAGAAGTTAAAAAAATAAGTTTCGGATATTACTATCCTCGATAGGCTATGCCTTAAAGGTTTTGGAAATATTTCCTTTAGAAAAGAATTTTAAATTTTCTTTTTTTTTCGACTGGAATATATCTATTGTATATATACATCCTAACCAACTTATGTATGAAAGATCTATTCATTTTGCAAAAGTATTTTCCAGATAATGATTATAGTGGCCCTTTGAATGATTATCCTGAAAACCTTCCTTCGCTCTATAATGAATTTTACTGTTACGGAGATTGGACTGTAAAAGTAAGTGACATTAGTTGAAACTTTTCAGATTTTCCGTCGAGTCCGTTTATTGAAATGTTAAAGCAAAATATAGATATGCAATATTTCATACAAGAATATTTCCTAAGCGAAGATATTTGCAGTGAATCTGAAGTAGAAAGCAACAAAACTTTATTGATGGCATTCTTCATAAAAATAAACAATCTCTTCAGAAGAAGATATCTGATAAATAGTGACTCAGAAGAAAAGGAATTATATATAAAAATACATGATACGATGTACGGGTTTGCACAGAAAGTAATACCATGAGATAAACTATTTAATAGTAGTACTCTTTCTAAAAAATTTGTCGATGGCCTACCAAAATGACCATTGAGTGAGTTATGAGTATTTTATTATCTCATGATGTGTCTCGATCAATATTGTTTTGAGAGATCAATTCGAATGAAAGATGCTATTTTTTTCATAGTTTATAAAAATATTTATGATAACTGAGGGGTAATACATAAGGATAATATCAGACATGAAATCGAGGCAATGTATTCCGAGGAGTTTAAATATTGATTTATATAGTAGTAAATTAAAATCCACCTTTTTTATCCTGAGTACAGTCACAAATTGCTTAAAAAGTCCTATATAATATAGGACTTTTTAAGCAATTTTCCCAAAAAAGAAAACAAGAAACTTTGTATAATCAGTATTTAATTTCTATTATAATAAGTACTACTCCATAACTTTTTCTAACATGAAAAAATTATCTCCTTTTCTTATGAATCTTGTTATTTTTTGTATTTTTCAATATATACTTGTCGTCTTTTATTACTGATCTGATGACTTTAAGAGCAAAAATTGTGGATATGCACCGTTTAAGATAACAGCAGAGGATGTAGAAGGTATTTTTCCGCCCGACACCTATATTCGTAAAAAGGGGGAATTGAGAGAGTAATTATTGCATAATTGCACGCAAATTCCTGAGTTTAAAACTTAAACAAGATCTCTATGAAAGATTCATTCGTATTGCACAAATGTGCTTTGGAACTTAATGGTAGTGATTCTACCTGGGCATATTCTAAAGTGTACAATATAGGCAGGTTGTGTAGAAAAATTACTTCGTAAAATATCACAAGTTAGGGATATTATAGACAAACAAGATTTTGTTCCAAAAGTTT
>Ga0210058_1000555_pt1 | contig 35689 bp, 34 predicted proteins | sample CryGeymeta201511_FD_183979 | JGI IMG/M metagenome (GOLD analysis project Ga0210058, IMG submission 183979) | Groundwater microbial communities from Crystal Geyser aquifers in Utah, USA - Crystal Geyser metaG 2015-11 (SPAdes) (version 2) | ecosystem: Environmental > Aquatic > Deep subsurface >...
CGCCGCGCAAGGCGCGCGCCCTGCAGGCCGAGATGGCGGTCATGGCGCGCGACTACGATTTTGCGGTGGACCTGGCCCTGGGCAGTGATGTGCAGCGACATATCGGCAGCGCGCGCTACCACGCCAGCGCGTTTGATACCACGTCGGGGCACTTGCATCCGCTCAAATACGGGCTGGGTCTGGCGCGCGCTGCGCAAAGTCTGGGTGTGCGCATCTTTGAGCACAGCGCCGTGCTGCGGCTGGACCGGGGCCAACCGCTTGTGGCCCACACCACCAGCGGCCAGGTGCAGGCGCGCTTTGGTGTGCTGGCGGGCAACTACGCGCTGCCAGAATTTGGCCCGCAAGTGGCGCCAGACATCACTGCGCGCATCATGCCGGTGGGTACCTACATCATTGGTACTGCACCTCTGGACGCCGCTTTGTGCCAACAGCTGATTCCCGGCAACGCGGCGGTGTGCGACAACAATTTTGTGCTGGACTACTTTCGCTTCAGCGCCGATCACCGCATGCTGTTTGGCGGGCGCGTGAGCTACACCACGCGCACGCCGCCCAATCTGCAGCAGGTGATGACGCAGCGCATGGTGGATATCTTTCCACAGTTGCAAGGGGTGCCGGTGGACTTTTTGTGGGGCGGCTTTGTCGATATCAGCATGAACCGTGCGCCCGACTTTGGCCGCTTGGGCAACAACCTGTATTACCTGCAAGGCTTCAGCGGCCATGGGGTGGCACTCACTGGCCTGGCCGGGCAACTGGTGGCGCAAGCCATTGCCGGGCAAGCCGAGCGTTTTGACGTTTTTGCCAAGCTGCAGCACCGCGAGTTCCCGGGTGGCGCGTTGTTGCGCATGCCCAGCCTGGTGTTGGGCACGCTGTATCACCGCCTGCGTGAAGCTTTATGAAAATGGGGCAGTGCAGGCAAGGCGTCACACGCTGGCCCAGGTTTGTCCGGCTCGAACGATCAACCCGCCAGCTCGCGTGCCAACGCCTTGGCCATGATCGGGCCGAAGTGCTCTATTTCGGCCAGCGGCGCGTAGCCATAGCCGATCACCAGACCGCGAATGTCGCGGCGTTTGAGACAGTAGGCTGACAACGGACGCACGACCAGGCCGAGCTGGACCAATTTTGCGGTGAGCGCTTTGTCGTCGATTGTCGGGAGCAGGCGCAGGCACAAGTGCAGGCCTTGTTCAGTGCCGGTGATTTGCGCTTTTGTTCCAAGACACGGTTGCAGTGCCGTCAGCAAGGCTTGACGGCGCAGTGCATAGCTTTGGCGTGCCTTGCGTAGCGCGCTGGCAAAGTGACCCATGTCAATGAATTCGGCCAGCGCTGCTTGCACCGGAATCTGGCCTGGTCGGTTCAGGTCGTAATGGCTGCGTTTAAAGGCGGCAATCAGCCCTTTGGGGAGCACCATGTAGCCGAGCTTCAACCCGGGGTAAAGCACTTTGGAGAAAGATCCCAGGTAGAGCACTCGGGCGTGGGTGTCCAGGCCGGCAAGGGACGATATGGGTGGGCCGGAAAAGCGGAATTCGCTGTCATAGTCGTCTTCGAGTACCCAGGCTTGGTGCTGGCGGGCCAGCGACAGAATCTGATGGCGCCGCTCCAGCGACATGACGGCGCCGGTTGGGTATTGGTGCGACGGCGTGACGTAGATCAGGCGTGGCGGTATTGCGCTGTCTTTGGCTTGCGGGTTGATGCCTTGCTCGTCTACGGCAATGGCGTGCAGATTCAGGCCGGTGGCCATGAAGGCCTTGCCGGCGCCCCAGTACGCCGGGTCTTCCAGCCAGACGGTGTCGCCATGGTCGGCCAGCAACTGGGCACACAGGCCCAGAGATTCCTGTGTGCCGCTGGTGATGATGACTTGTTCGACGTCGACCGGCACACTGCGAAACACGCGCAAATAGTCGGCCACGGCGCGGCGCAGTGGTGCGTAGCCACCGGCGCTGCTGTAGTCGAGCATGTCGGGGTAGGTCATGCGCCAATGCTTGTTTTGCAGCCGCTGCCACAGTGCTACCGGGAACGCGCTGAAGTCGGCAATGCCCGGGGTAAACGGCTGCACCTCCAGCTCTGAGGCGCAAAAGCGCGTGCTCAAGGCCTGGCCGCGTTGCGACAGGCGTTCGCTTGCGTGCAGCGCTGTGTGCAGGTGGCGCGACGGACGTTGCGGCACGTTAGGGTTGACGAACGTGCCGCTGCCGACCCGACCAATCAGGTAGCCTTCGACGCTGAGCTGGTTCAGCGCGGCCACCACTGTGTTGCGCGACAGTTGCAGGTCTTTCACCAGGTCACGGCTGGAAGGAAGGCGTTCGTCGGCTGCCAGCTTGCCCTCAAGCAGGGCGCGGCGCAAGGCTTCGTAGAGTTGTCGGTGCAGTGGCAGTTTTGACCCCTGACCCAAACGGCTCATTTCGGTAAGCAGCAGTTCAGACAACATGGCAAATCATCCGTGAATAGGGTTACAGTGGGCTTGACGCAAGAACGGACAGTGGCAAGCGAGTGGCACCACCAATTTGAATCAAATGGCCCCGATTTTCAACCAATTTCAACGACACAATGTGTTAACCAACAGCGGCCAGCTGGCCTTACGCTGTCCATGGAGAAGACAATGAGCGACACAAAATCAATGAGTTTCAACGAGTTGGAGCAATGGCTCAACGAGCGCCGGGTGACCGAAGTGGAATGTCTTGTGCCCGACTTGACTGGGGTGGCGCGTGGCAAGATTCTGCCGCGCGTAAAGTTTACCGAAGACCGGGGTATGCGTCTGCCGCAGTCGGTCGTGGCGATGGGCGTGACCGGCGAGTTCCCTGAAAGCGGGCCGTATTACGACGTGATTGACCCGACCGACAAGGACATGCAGTTGCGCCCGGACCCGAGCACCGTGCGCATCGTGCCTTGGGCCAGTGACCCCACCGCCCAGGTCATTCACGACTGTTTCGACCACCACGGCAACATGGTGCCGTTCGCTCCGCGCAGCGTACTGCGCCGGGTCTGCAATTTGTTTGCTGCCGAGGGCTTGCAGCCGATCGTCGCGCCCGAGCTCGAGTTTTACCTGACCGCGCGCAACACCGATCCCAACACGCTGCTCAAGGCGCCCATTGGCCGCAGCGGCCGCAACGAGACCTCGCGGCAAGCCTACAGCATTGATGCGGTCAACGAATTTGACCCGCTGTTTGAGGAGATTTACGACTATTGCGACAAGATGGAGCTCAACGTTGACACGCTGATTCACGAAATCGGCGCCGGTCAGATGGAGATCAACTTCTTTCACGCCGAGCCGTTGGGCCTGGCCGACGAGGTGTTTTTCTTCAAGCGTACGGTGCGCGAGTCGGCCTTGCGCCACGACATGTATGCCACCTTCATGGCCAAGCCAATTGAAGGCGAGCCCGGCAGCGCCATGCACGTGCACCAGAGCATCCTGAACAAGGCCACTGGTAAAAATATATTCAGCAACGACGATGGCACACCGTCTGACGCTTTCATGCACTACATCGGTGGCCTGCAACGCTACATTCCGGCCGCGATGGTGCTTGTCGCGCCTTACGTCAACAGTTACCGGCGCCTGTCCCGCAACACGGCTGCGCCGATCAATATCGAGTGGGGTTATGACAACCGTACGGTGGGTATCCGTTCGCCGATCTCGAGCCCGGCGGCCAGGCGGATAGAAAACCGCGTCATTGGCGCCGACGCCAACCCGTATGTTGCCCTGGCGATGACGCTGGCCTGCGGCTACCTGGGTCTGAAAAACAAGATCAAGCCCAAGGCAGAGATGAAGGGCGACGCCTACCTGTCACCCTACGCCTTGCCGCGCAGCCTGGGTGAGGCGCTGGATTGGTTGCGCCGCGAATCCGAATTGCACGACGTGCTGGGCAAGGAATTCATCACCGTCTATTCTGAAGTGAAAGAGCTTGAGTTTGACGAATTCATGAAAGTTATTTCGCCTTGGGAACGTGAACATTTGCTATTGCATGTGTAGCATATTGCGCTTTTACCACAAGGGCTAGAGCCATTTTTTATATATAAAAAGGATGTCACCGATGAATGCTTTAACGTCCCCTGGCAAGCTATCCACCCAAGCGCTGCAAACGCTTGACAGCGCGCACTTCATCCACCCGTTTACCGACCACGCGGACCTGGCCACGCGCGGCGCGCGCATCATCACGCGCGGCGAAGGCATTCACGTGTGGGACTCCGAAGGCGAAAAAATGCTCGACGCCATGAGCGGCCTGTGGTGTGTCAATGTGGGCTATGGCCGCAAGGAATTGGCGCAGGCGGCGTACGACCAGATGCTGACACTGCCGTTTTACAACAGCTTTTTCCAGACCACCAACGAGCCGGCAGTCAAACTGGCTGCGCGCTTGGCCAGCCTGGCGCCAAAAGTGGACGGCCGCAGCTTTGCGCATGTGTTTTACTCCAGCAGCGGCTCCGAGAGCAACGACTCCAACGTGCGTATGGTGCGTCGCTATTGGGATTTACTGGGCCAGCCGCAGCGCAAGGTCATCATCAGCCGCCACAACGCCTACCATGGCAGCACCATGGCGGGGGCGTCGCTGGGTGGCATGAGTGGCATGCATGCGCAGGGTGACTTGCCCATCCCTAACATCAAACACATCGGGCAGCCGTACTTTTTTGAAAACGGCAAGGCCGGTGAGACCGCCGATGAGTTTGGCTTGCGCGCGGCGCGTTGGCTCGAAGAAGAAATCTTGGCGCTGGGTGCCGACAAGGTGGCCGCCTTTATTGCCGAGCCGATTCAGGGCGCTGGTGGGGTCATCATCCCACCGGCCACCTACTGGCCAGAGATTCAGCGCATTGTCGAAAAATACGGCATTCTGCTCATCAGCGACGAGGTGATTTGCGCCTTTGGCCGCCTGGGCCACTGGTTTGCGTATGAAAAATTTGGCTACAAACCCGACCTGGTGACCTTTGCCAAGGCGGTCACCAGCGGCTACATCCCGCTCGGCGGCGTGATGGTGGGCGACCGTGTCGCCAAAGTGCTGATAGAAAAGGGCGGTGAGTTCAACCATGGTTATACCTACAGCGGTCACCCGGTGTCGTGTGCGGTGGCGCTGGCCAACCTGGACATCATGGAACGCGAACAGCTGCCGCAGCGTGTCAATGGTGAGGTTGGGGCCTACTTTGCCAAGCGCTACGCCGAACTCAACGACCATCCGTTGGTTGGCATGGCTGAGAGCTGTGGTTTCGTTGCCGGTCTGGTGCTGCTGAAAGACAAGGCCACGCGTGAGCGTTTCAATCCGGACGATGCGGTGGGCATGATCTGCCGTGGCCATTGTTTCCGCAATGGCTTGATCATGCGCGCAGTGGGCGACCGCATGATCATTGCCCCACCCCTGACGATGACGCACGCTGACATTGACGAGTTGTTGCGCCTGATTCGGCAGGCACTGGACCTGACGCAGCATGATTTGCACCAAAAAGGGTTGATCTGATCGTTTGTCCGGATACTTTTTTGGCGCAAAATTTGCTAGTCTTTGACTTGTTATCACGTCATCTTTATTTTTATAACTGGAGTTCACTTCATGATGAAAAAGTACGTATGGTCATTTGCGCTGTCGGCGCTGGTCCTGGCCGCTTGCGGCAAGAAAGAGGAGCCACCGGCGCCCGTTGCGGTACCGGCGCCCGTCGTCAGTGCGCCGGCACCCGTGGCGGTGAATACCGAAGAGAAGGTGCTCAATATCTACAACTGGCCTGACTACATTCCCGAAGGCATGACCGCCGAGTTTGAGAAAGAAACCGGCATCAAGGTCAACTACGACACCTTCGAGACCAACGAGGCCCTGCACGCCAAGCTGGTCGCAGGCAACACCGGCTACGACATTGTGGTGCCCGGCAGCGTCTTTGCCAAACCGCAAATTGAAGGCGGCATGTTCCAGCCGCTGGACAAGGCCCAAATCAAGAATCTGGCCAACCTGGACGCGCCGATCATGGCCACACTGGCCAAGTTCACCGACCCTGACAACAACTACCTGGTGCCGTGGGCCTGGGGCTTTACCACCGTAGGCATCAACAAGACCAAGGTCGCCAAAGCGCTGGGTCAGATGGCGATGCCTGAGAACGCCTGGGACCTGGTGTTCAAACCAGAGTACACGTCCAAGCTGAAGTCCTGCGGCATCGCTTATCTGGATTCGCCCACCGAAATCATCCCGGTGGCGCTGCACTACATCGGCAAGGATGCGTATTCCAACGAGCCCGCTGACTACAAGGCCGCGACCGACATGTTGGCCAAAGTGCGCAAAGACGTACGCATTTTCAGCTCGACCATGATTGATGACATTGCTGGCGGCAAGGCGTGCGTAGCTATTGGCTGGTCTGGTGACATCAACATTGCAGCGGCGCGTGCCGTAGAAAACAAGTCCAAAGACGAAATTGAAGCGCTGTTGCCGAGTACCGGTGCATTGATTTTCTTTGACACGATGGCCATCACCAAAGATGCCAAGCATCCCAACAACGCGGCTGCGTTCATCGACTTCTATCTGCGCGCTGAAAATGCCGCCAAGATGTCCAACGAGATGAACTACCCCACTGCCAACAAGGCGGCCATGGATCAGATCAAGCCGGAGATTGCCGGCAACAAGACCATTTTTGTCGAGGGCGATTACTTTGCCAAGATGATTGCGCCGAGCAGCTTCACCAACGAAGCGCGCGAGGCGATGGCCACGGCCTACAACAGCTTCAAAAAAGGCAAGTAAGCCGCGCTTGTCAAAACGCACAGGGCTGTTTGTACGCTGAGTATGAGCAGCCCTTTTTCTTGACTTGAATTTTTCAAAAGCGAGCCCCAACATGGCCGATGTAGCGTCCAAAGACAATTACCTGGTGACCGAGAAGCTGATCAAGCGGTTTGATGAAGCGGTGGCGGTGGATGAGGTCAACCTGTCGATCAAGCAGGGTGAAATTTTTGCCTTGCTGGGCAGCTCGGGCTGTGGTAAGTCAACGCTGCTGCGCATGCTGGCCGGGTTTGAAACACCGACCTCGGGTCGTATTTTGTTGAGTGGCCAGGACGTGGCCAAGCTGGCGCCTCATGAGCGGCCGTTCAACATGATGTTTCAGAGTTATGCGCTGTTTCCACACCTTGATCTCTGGGAAAACGTGGCGTTTGGCCTCAAGCGTGAAGGCTTGCCCAAGCAAGAGGTCACCCAGCGTGTGGGTCAGATGCTTGACCTGGTGCAACTCACCCCTTACGCCAAGCGCAAGCCGCACCAGCTCTCGGGTGGGCAGCAGCAGCGCGTGGCGCTGGCGCGCAGTCTGGCCAAGCGGCCCAAGGTACTGCTGCTGGACGAACCGCTGGGCGCGCTGGACAAAAAACTGCGCGAGCAAACCCAGTTTGAACTGGTCAACATCATCGAAAAAGTCGGCGTGACCTGCGTCATGGTCACGCACGACCAGGAAGAAGCCATGACCATGGCCGGACGCATCGCCGTCATGAGCAAGGGTCGGGTGTTGCAGGTGGGCTCGCCACAAGATATTTACGAATACCCAAGCTCCCGTTTTGTTGCCGACTTCATTGGCAGTGTCAACTTGCTTGACGGCAAGATCAGCATTGATGAGGCTGACCATTGTGCGGTGCAGACGGCCATCGGCGAGGTGCACGTTGGCTACAGCATCAGCGGCACCGTGGACATGCCTGCTGCGGTGGCGGTGCGGCCCGAGAAGGTGAGCATCGGCAAGCAGGCACCCGCGGGTATGAGCCGCAATTTGTTTACTGGCAAAGTCAAGGAGATCGCTTACTTTGGCTCGTACAACACCTACATTGTCCTCACCCCCCAAGGCACGCGGATGAAGATCACCGAGCCCAACGGGTCGCGCCTGGATTCGCTGGACATCACCTGGGAAGACAACGTGTTTTTCTGGTGGGACGACACCGATGCGCTGGTGTTGCGTAACTGAAGGAGGACGGTGATGGCGCTAACTTTTGCAATGCCCGGCAAACGCTTTGTGATCGGCGTGCCCTACACCTGGCTGGTGGTGTTTTTCATGCTGCCGTTTTTGATTCTGGCTTACATCAGCTTTGTCGACATGGGCAACGACATTTCGCCGTTCAAGCCGATCTGGGATTCCGAGACCGGGCTGCTCCATCTGAAGTACGAAAACTACTACACGATCTTTCAGTCGGGCGAGGGCGGGTTGTTCCAGACGCTTTACATCGAAGCCTACCTGCGCTCGCTCTGGTACGCGCTGTGCACGGCGGTGCTGTGTCTGCTCATCGGTTATCCGTTTTCGTATTTCATTGCCCGCTCGGCGCCGAGTGTGCGCCCTGCCTTGCTGATGATGGTGATGCTGCCGTTTTGGACCTCTTTTTTGCTGCGCGTCTATGCCTGGAAAGGCATCCTTGCTGATCAGGGCGTGGTTAACCAGATGCTGATGGCGCTGGGTCTGACCGCGGAGCCGATCCAGATGCTTTACACCGACGTCTCGATGCTGGTGGGCATGACTTATGTCTACCTGCCATTCATGGTATTGCCGCTGTACGCCAACCTTGTCAAGATGGATTTTCGGTTGCTGGAGGCTGCCTACGACTTGGGCGCTTCGCCGTTCAAGGCCTTCTGGCTGGTGACGGTGCCGCTGTCCAAGGCGGGCATCATCGCCGGCTTCATGCTGGTGTTCATCCCGTGTGTGGGTGAGTTTGTCATTCCTTCGCTGCTGGGCGGGCCGGAGAACATCATGATTGGCCGCGTGGTGTGGGACGAAATGTTCACCAGCAACAACTGGCCGCGCGCCTCGGCCTTGGCGGTGGTGATGATCGGTCTGATCGTGGTGCCTCTGGCTGTGTACTACCACTTTAGCGGCGATGCGGCCGAGCCGCGTGCCTGAAGGAGGCGATGATGAAAAATCTTTCTACGCGTTACTTCGGCAAAGCCTGGCTCGCTGCCACCTTTTTATTTTTGTACATGCCACTGGTCTTCATGGTGGTGTTTTCGTTCAACAGCACCCGCCAGGACGCCGAGTTCACCGGCTTCTCGCTGCGCTGGTACGAGGCGCTGACGCGTGACACCAAAATCGTTGACGGCTTCTGGCTGTCGGTGCAGGTGGCTACCGCCTCGGGCGTGGCATCTGCGGTGCTGGCCACTTTTGCGGCGTTTGTGCTGGTGCGTTACCGGCGCTTTTCCGGGCGCACGCTGTTCTCAGGCATGGTCAATGCACCGCTGGTGATGCCCGAGGTGGTGATTGGCTTGTCGCTGCTGCTGTTGATGGTCGGTATTCAGAACGCTTTTGGCTGGCCGCAGCGCGGCATGCTGACCATTGTGCTGGGCCACACGCTGTTGGGCATGGCCTACGGCATGGTGGTGGTGCAGTCGCGCTTACTGGAGATGGATCGCGCGATTGAAGAAGCCGCCATGGACCTGGGCGCCAAGCCCTACCAGGTGTTCTTCTTGATCACCATGCCCAACATCATGCAGGCGATTTTTGCGGCGTATCTGCTGGCGTTCACCTTGAGCTTTGACGACGTGGTGATTGCCGAGTTTCTGTCCGGCCCGGGTGTCAACACCTTGCCGCAGGTGATTTTTGGCTACGCCCGCCGCGGCATCAACCCGACCATTTATGCCGCGGCCACCTTGCTGATTGCCTCGGTGACGCTGGTGGTGATTGGTTACAGCGTCTGGGTGGCACGCCAGACGCGCAAGCGCGAACGTGAGATGGCGGCGGCCGTGCGCGCTGAAATGGTGGCCTTGCAGCCGCACTGAATTTATATGCTTTATTGGCCTCTAGCCCTTATGTAATAAGCGCAAGCAGCTATTTTTTTTGAAATATTTTTTATGACAACAAGCTCTTACGACGGCCGTGCGCTGATCAATGGCCAACGCGTTGCTGCGTTGGATGGCCAAACTTTTGACTGCATTTCTCCGGTGGATGGTCGTCTGCTGACCCAGGTGGCACGTTGCGGACAGCGGGATGTGGATGCGGCTGTGGCCGCAGGACGCGCCGCGTTTGAAGACCAGCGCTGGCGCGGTCTGGCTCCGGCCGCACGCAAGCGCGTGATGATTAAATTTGCCGACCAGTTGCTCGCCCATGCTGATGAGCTTGCGCTGATGGAAACGCTGGACATGGGCAAACCGATTCAATACGCCCGCAGCGTGGATGTCAACAGCGCCGCCAACTGCCTGCGCTGGTACGGCGAGGCGGTGGACAAAATTTACGACGAGATCGCGCCCACCGCCAGCACCGCGCTGGCGCTCATCACCCGCGAACCGATGGGCGTGGTGGGCGTGATCGTGCCGTGGAATTACCCGATGATCATGGCCGCCTGGAAGATCGCACCGGCGCTGGCTGCGGGCAACTCGGTGGTCTTGAAGCCCAGTGAAAAGTCCCCCCTGACCGCGCTGCGTCTGGCTGAATTAGCTTTGGAAGCGGGCATTCCACCGGGCGTGTTCAATGTGGTGCCAGGTTTCGGCACGGAAGCGGGTAGCCCGCTGGCGCTGCACATGGACGTGGACTGCATCGCCTTCACTGGCTCGACCCGCGTGGGCAAACAGATTCACGTGATGGCGGGGCAAAGCAACCTCAAGCGCGCTTGGACTGAACTCGGCGGCAAGTCGCCCAACATCGTGTTTGCCGATTGCCCGGATTTGGATAAAGCGGTGGCTGCGGCGGTGGGCAGCATCTTCTTCAACCAGGGGGAAAGCTGCAACGCGCCGTCGCGCCTGTATGTCGAGGCCAGTATCCAGGCGCAGTTTCTGGAGAAAGCCGTGGCGTTGGCGCCGGGCTACGTGCCGGGCAATCCGCTGGACAAGGCTACCGTGATGGGAGCCATCGTGGATCAGGTGCAATTGAACAGCGTCATGCGTTACATCGACCTGGGTCAAAAAGAAGGCGCCACGCTGTTGGCCGGTGGCCAGCAGGTAGCTCCCGTTGCGGGCGGCTGTTATGTGCAGCCGACGATCTTTGCCGGGGTCACGCCGGAGATGACGATTTGCCGCGAAGAGATTTTTGGTCCGGTGCTGTCGGTACTGCCGTTCACCGATGCCGCCGATGTGGTCAAACAGGCCAACGCCAGTGTGTATGGCTTGCAGGCGGCGGTGTGGACGCGCGACATCAACAAGGCGCACGGCGTTGCGCGCGCCCTGCGTGCGGGCACGGTCCATGTGAACCAGTATGACGAGGACGACATCACCGTGCCGTTTGGTGGCTACAAGCAAAGCGGGGTGGGGCGCGACAAGTCGCTGCACGCGTTTGACAAATACACCGAGACCAAAACCACCTGGATTCGTATTGACAGCCCGGTGCAAAGCTGAAATTTGCATTGAATAGCTATTAATAAAATAGCTGCTTGCGCTTGTTAAATAAGGGCTTGAAGCCTAAAACCTTATGAATCCCTATGACGCGACGATCCAGCGCCTGCAGGCGCAGGGCATCCATTCCATCCTTACCCAGTTCTGTGACCTGCATGGTGCGGCCAAGGGCAAGCTGGTGCCGCTGGCCAACCTGCGCGAGTGGGTGGAAGTGGGCGCTGGCTTTGCCGGTCCGAGCATCTGGGGCACCGGGCTGGGTCGCTTTGGCCCGCGCAGCGAGTACTACGGGCGCGTGCAGCCTGAAAGCTTGCGGCCGCTGCCCTTCATGCCAGGTGTGGCGCACGCGGTGTGCGACGGTTACGCGGGTGGGCAGGCACTCGACACCTGTTCACGCCAGTTGCTCAAACACCAGTTGCGTCGTCTGGTCGAGCGTGGCTGGATGCTGTGGGTGGGCATCGAGCCCGAGTTTTTTCTGCTCAAACAGGACGAACAAGGCCGGTGGCGTGGTGCCGATGCGCTGGATGTGCTGGCCAAGCCGTCTTATGACCTCAAAGCCATTGCGCGCAATTTTGGTTTTCTCGACGACATGCGCCAGGTGCTGACGCAACTCGGCTTTCAGCTGCAACAAATCGACCACGAAGACGCCTGTGGTCAGTACGAAATCAACTACAAGTTTGACGATGCGCTGGCCGCGGCGGACCGCTTCATGTTGTTCAAATTGGCGGCGCATGCGGTTGCAGAAAAGCATGACTGCGTGTTCAGCTGCATGCCCAAGCCGTTCGCCAACGCGCCGGGCAGTGGGCTGCACTTTCACCTGAGCCTGACCGATGCTCAGGGGCGAGCGGTCTTTACCGACCGCGCTGATGCATTGCAACTCAGTGCGTCGGGCTACAGTTTTGTGGCGGGTCTGTTGCACCATGCAGATGCCTTGAGTGCGCTGTGCGCGCCCACGGTGAACAGTTACAAGCGGCTGGCGGTCAGCCACAGCGCTTCCGGCAGCACCTGGTCGCCAGTCTGGAAGGCTTATGGCGACAACAATCGTACCTGTCTGGCGCGCACCGTGGCCGGGCGCATCGAGTGGCGTTTGCCCGATCCATCTTGCAATGTCTATGCGGCCCTTGCCGCCGCGCTGGCAGCGGGGCTGGATGGTATCGACGGTGCCATGACCGCACCACCGGCCTGCACGCACGATCTCTATGAGCGTTTTGCCCAAGGGCTGGAGATGCCCTCACGTCTGCCGCCTGACCTGGGCCAGGCGCTGCACGCGCTGACAGCAGACGAGACGTTGACGCGCGCGGTAGGTACTGAGTTCTGTGAGCAGTTTTTGGCTATCAAAGGCCAAGAATGGCAGGACTACTGTCAGCAGGTCAGTGCATGGGAGTTTCAGCGCTACGCCGACGCATTCTGATTTCTCCATGTGGAAAAACAATTTCGCATAATGAAATGCCGGCATAGCACGGCTAATTTATTTTTCTTATGATAAAAAATAAATTACCGTATTGCAAAATAATGCTCTCAACCTATTGATTTATATGCAATAAAAAAATGTCTTCTATAAGACATAAGATCAAAATTATGTCTTATAGAAGACATAGAATCAGCATCAAGCCACCAGTTTGCAGTTCTTGATTCTGGTGAACCTTTTTTCAATCAACCAGGAGTTTTTCATGTCCCAAGCTCTCACCGCACAACTTAGCCGTGAACAACAAATCGCCGCTCTCGAAAAAGACTGGGCCACCAACCCACGCTGGAAAGGCATCAAACGCGGTTACAGCGCGGCTGACGTGGTGCGTCTGCGTGGTTCGTTTCCGATCGAATACACCCTGGCACGTCGTGGTGCTGAAAAGCTGTGGGACCTGTTGCACACCGAAGACTACGTCAACTGCCTGGGCGCGCTGACCGGTGGTCAAGCCATGCAGCAAGTTAAAGCGGGCGTGAAAGCCATCTACCTGTCAGGCTGGCAAGTGGCTGCAGACAACAACACCTCGATGTCCATGTACCCCGACCAATCGCTGTACGCCGTGAGTTCGGTACCCACTGTGGTCGAGCGCATTAACAACACCTTCCGCCGTGCCGACGAAATCCAGCACTCCAAAGGTATTGACGCGGGCGACAAGGGTTACATCGACAACTTCGCCCCGATCGTGGCCGATGCCGAAGCCGGTTTTGGCGGCGTGCTCAACGGCTTTGAGCTGATGAAGAACATGATCAAAGCCGGTGCCGCAGGCGTGCACTGGGAAGATCAACTGGCTTCGGTCAAAAAATGCGGCCACATGGGCGGCAAAGTGCTGGTGCCCACCGCTGAAGCGATCCAAAAACTCGTCGCAGCCCGCATGGCGGCAGACGTTTGCGGCGTGCCCACTTTGGTGATTGCCCGCACCGACGCCGAAGCCGCTGACTTGTTGACCAGCGACTACGACGCCAACGACAAGCCGTTCCTGACCGGTGAACGCACCGCTGAAGGCTTCTACAAATCACGCAAGGGTCTGGATCAAGCCATCAGCCGCGCCGTGGCTTATGCTGACTACGCTGACCTGGTGTGGTGCGAAACTGGTACGCCGGATCTGGAATTTGCCCGTAAATTTGCCGAGGCCGTGCGCGCTAAACACCCTGGCAAGCTGTTGGCTTACAACTGTAGCCCGTCCTTCAACTGGAAGAAAAACCTGGACGATGCCACCATCGCCAAGTTCCAGAAAGAACTCGGTGCCATGGGTTACAAGTACCAGTTCATCACCCTGGCTGGCATCCACTCCATGTGGTACAACATGTTTGACCTGGCGCAAGACTACGTCAAACGTGGCATGACGGCCTACATCGAGCGTGTGCAAGAACCCGAATTTGCGGCACGTGAGCGTGGTTACACCTTTGTGTCGCACCAGCAAGAAGTGGGCACCGGTTACTTTGACGAAGTGACCACCGTGATCCAAGGCGGCAAGTCCAGCGTGACTGCGCTGACCGGATCCACCGAAGAAGAACAGTTTCACTGATCAATTGAATCAGAACCGGGCCTGAGGAGGCCAAAGGCTGGCAGCTTGAATGGGCTGCTGGCCTTTTTTTATGCCGCAACGCTACGGCTAAAATTAAAGTGTTTTTTTATTCATTCTTTACAGATCACCATGGCTCAAATCACTCTTCCTGACGGCTCCACACGCGACTTTTCGGGGCCAGTCACGGTAGCCGAGGTGGCGGCTTCCATTGGCGCAGGCCTGGCCAAGGCAGCGTTGGCCGGGAAGGTGGACGGCAAAGTGGTCGACACCAGTTTTGTGATTGACAAAGACAGCCAACTGGCCATCGTCACGGCCAAGGATGCCGATGGGTTGGAGGTGATTCGTCATTCCACTGCGCACTTGTTGGCCTATGCGGTCAAGTCTTTGTACCCGGACGCGCAAGTCACCATTGGCCCGGTGATTGAAAACGGTTTCTTCTACGACTTTTCCTACAAGCGCCCATTCACCCTGGAAGACCTGAGCGCTATCGAGAAAAAAATGGCGGCGCTGGCTGCGCTGGATGAACCCGTGGTTCGACGCGTGCTACCACGCGACGAGGCCGTGGCTTATTTCAAAGGGCTGGGCGAGCACTACAAAGCCGAAATCATTGGCAGTATTCCCGCCGGTGAAGATGTCAGTTTGTACCGTGAGGGCGCGTTTGAAGATTTGTGCCGTGGCCCGCACGTGCCCAGCACCGGCAAACTCAAGCACTTCAAGTTGATGAAAGTCGCCGGCGCTTACTGGCGCGGCGACCACAAGAACGAAATGCTGCAACGCATTTACGGCACGGCCTGGGCCACCAAGGACGAATTGCAGCAACATTTGATCATGCTGGAAGAAGCCGAGAAACGCGATCACCGCAAATTGGGGCGCGAACTCGATTTGTTCCACATCGACGACCATTCTCCGGGCACCGTGTTCTGGCATCCCAAGGGCTGGATGCTGTGGCAACAGGTGGAGCAGTATATGCGCCAGGTCTACCGCGACAACGGCTACCAGGAAGTCAAAGGTCCACAAATTTTGGATCAAGGCCTGTGGGAGAAAACCGGCCACTGGGACAAGTACCGCGAAAACATGTTTGTGACCGAGAGCGAAAAGCGCGACTACGCCTTGAAGCCCATGAATTGCCCAGGGCATATCCTGATTTTCAAGCAAGGCATCAAGAGTTACCGCGAACTGCCGCTGCGCTTTGGTGAGTTTGGCCAATGCCACCGCAACGAACCCACCGGCGGCTTGCACGGCATCATGCGGGTGCGTGCTTTCACGCAGGACGATGGCCACATCTTTTGTACCGAAGACCAGATTCAATCTGAAGTGGTGGCCTTCACCACGCTGTTGCAAAAGGTCTACAAAGATTTTGGTTTCACCAAAATCATCTACAAGTTGTCGACCCGGCCAGAGAAACGCATTGGCACCGAAGAGAGCTGGGATCGGGCGGAAAATGCATTGGCCGAAGGCTTGCGCGCGTCTGGCTGTGACTTTGACTATTTGCCAGGTGAGGGCGCTTTTTACGGCCCCAAAATTGAATACACCCTGAAGGACGCGCTGGGTCGTCCGTGGCAGTGCGGCACGATCCAGGTCGATCCCAACATGCCTGAACGGCTTGATGCCGAATACGTGGGTGAAGATGGTGCGCGCCACCGCCCGATCATGCTGCACCGCGCCATTGTAGGTAGCCTGGAACGCTTCATCGGTATCCTCATCGAAGAGACTGCCGGCGCCTTGCCGGCCTGGCTAGCTCCAGTCCAGGTCAAGGTGCTCAACATCACCGATGCCCAGGGTGAATATGCGAAAAATGTCGCCAAAACGTTGCTAAATCAAGGGTTTAGAGTGGAATTAGACCTTCGGAACGAGAAAATCACGTATAAAATACGCGAGCATTCTATGCAAAAGGTGCCGTATCTGGTCGTCATTGGCGACAAAGAGATGGCCTCTGGTGCTGTTGCAGTGCGCGCCCGGGGTGGTCAAGACCTCGGTGTCATGTCAGTAGATGAGTTTGTCAAGACTTTGTCTGCTGACGTTTCCCGAAAATCACGCGTTTGATTTTTTTGACACTGTTTAAAAGGTGCGTTGTATTGCGCAGTTGGTGCCGCTTGATGTGGCAGTTTTTATGAAGGATTGAGTCATCGCTACCGAATATCGTGATCGCCGTCATCGCGAAGAACGCAAACACCGGTTAAACCGGGAAATCATGGTGCCAGAGGTTCGTCTCTCTGGTGTGGACAACGAACCGCTGGGTGTCGTCAGCATCAATGATGCGCTGCGCATGGCGGGTGAGTTGGATGTCGATTTGGTGGAAATTGCGGCAACAGCCGCTCCACCGGTTTGTCGTTTGATGGATTACGGCAAGTTCAAGTACCAGGAACAGAAAAAAGCCGCTGAGGCCAAAGCCAAACAGACGGTCATTGAGATCAAAGAGATCAAGTTTCGCCCTGGTACCGATGAAGGTGATTACAACATCAAGATGCGCAACGTCAAGCGCTTCCTGGCCGAAGGTGACAAGTGCAAGATTACGCTGCGCTTCAGGGGCCGTGAGATTACCCACCAGGATTTGGGTATGGCGTTGCTCAATCGCATTCGTGATGAGTTGGGTGATTTGATTTTGGTAGAGCAGTTTCCCAAGCTCGAAGGGCGCCAGATGATCATGATGATCGCGCCCGGGCGCAAGAAGCCCGCTGCGGCAAAGACGGTGGTGGCTGAAGGCGCCAGCGTATAGACAGGTTTGTGGCAACATCTTTCGGGGTGTGGCTAGCAAAGGCGGCAGGCTTGTCCTGTTGCCAAAAAAGTGGTGAGTTGATCTTGCCATTTCAAAGTGGCTCGGGGCCATCAAGGCTGCAAAGAGTTTGCAGACGCCTCACGAGCACAATGTAAAAAGGAGCATGAAAATGCCCAAAATGAAGACCAAGAGCGCGGCGAAGAAACGCTTCCGCGTCCGTCCAGGTGGCACCGTCAAGCGCGGTCAAGCCTTCAAACGTCACATTCTGACCAAGAAGACCACCAAAAATAAACGCCATTTGCGTGGTGCAACTGCTGTTCATTCGACCGATATGGGTCGCATGGCACAGATGCTGCCTTGCCGTGGTCTTTAATTAACGGCGAACAAGGAGTAACACAATGCCTCGCGTCAAACGTGGTGTAACGGCTCGCGCCCGCCACAAAAAAGTTCTAGCCCTTGCAAAAGGCTTCCGTGGTCGCCGCGGTAACGTTTTCCGGATCGCCAAAGAAGCGGTCATGAAAGCTGGGCAATACGCCTACCGCGACCGCCGTACTAAAAAACGTGTCTTCCGTCAGTTGTGGATTGCCCGTATCAATGCCGCTGCACGCCAGTGCGGCATGACCTACAGTCAGTTTGCCAACGGTCTGAAGAAAGCGTGTATCGAGATCGACCGCAAGGTGCTGAGCGATATCGCCGTCCACGACATGCCTGCTTTTGCCGGTATCGTGGCCCAGGTCAAGGCCAAACTGGCCGCTTGAGAACGCTTCAGTTCGCTATTTAAAAAGTAGCTTTCATAGCAATATGGACGAGGGCTAGAGCTTGAAAAAGCACTAGCCCTTTTTCCTTGATTATTTCCACTGAGCACCGCTTCCTGTTATGAACGATTTACAGACTGTTGTCGCCAGCGCCCAAGCTGCTTTTGCGTTGGCGCACACCCCGGCCGACCTGGAAAACGCCAAGGCCCAATACCTCGGCAAATCAGGGCGCATCACCGAACTGATGAAGGGTATGGCAGCGTTGCCGGTTGACGAGAAGAAAACCCGCGGTGCGGCGATCAACCAGGCCAAACAGGCCATCGAGGCGGCGCTCAACGCCTGTCGCCAGGCGCTGGCCGATGCCCAATTGCAGGCACAGTTGCAAGCCGAAGCGCTGGACGTGACCCTGCCGGGGCGTCAGCGCGGGCAGGGCGGTCTGCATCCGGTGTCGCTTACGCTGGAGCGCATCGGGGCCATCTTTGGGTCGATGGGGTTTGACGTGGCCCAAGGCCCTGAAATCGAGTCCGACTGGTTTAACTTTACCGCGCTCAACACCCCTGAAAATCATCCAGCGCGCTCGATGCACGACACCTTTTACGTCGAAGGCGGTACCGAGCACGCGCCCAATCTGCTGCGCACCCACACCAGCCCGATGCAGATTCGCTATGCGGTGCAGCACGTCAAGAAATACCGCGCCGCCACCCAAGAGGGTGGCCAAGGAACATTGTTTTCGGGCGCAATGCCAGAAATTCGCGTTATTGCCCCGGGGCGCACCTACCGCGTCGACAGCGACGCCACGCATTCGCCCATGTTTCACCAGTGCGAGGGACTGTGGGTGGGCGAGAACGTCAGCTTCAAGGATTTGAAGTACGTTTTTACCGATTTTTGCCGCACCTTTTTTGAAAACAACGAACTGGTGTTGCGCTTTCGTCCCAGCTTTTTCCCGTTTACTGAACCCAGTGCCGAGATTGACATCCAGTTCCCTAGCGGTCCGCTGGCCGGGCGCTGGCTGGAGGTGGCCGGCAGCGGCCAGGTGCACCCCAATGTGATCCGCAATATGGGGCTTGATCCCGAGCGTTACATCGGCTTTGCCTTCGGCATGGGGCCAGACCGGCTGACCATGCTGCGCTACGGCGTGAACGATTTGCGCCTCTTTTTTGACGGCGACATCCGGTTTTTGTCGCAGTTCCGCTGAAGCCTTGATTCCCCCTCTGCCGAGAATTTTTTATGCAATTTCCTGAATCCTGGTTACGCGAATTCTGCAACCCGCCGCTGACCACCGCGCAGTTGTCTGACACCCTGACCATGGCTGGTCTGGAAGTGGAAGAACTGCAACCCGTCGCCCCCCCGTTTTCCAATATTGTTGTTGGCGAAATCCTGGACGCGGTGCAGCACCCCAACGCCGATCGGCTGCGCGTCTGCCAGGTCAACGTCGGCCAGCCTGCGCCCCTAACCATTGTTTGTGGTGCGCCCAACGCGCGTGTTGGCATCAAGGTGCCATGCGCGCTGGTGGGTGCGCAATTGCCACCCGGTGACGACGGCAAGCCGTTTTTGATCAAGGTGGGCAAGCTGCGCGGTGTGGAGAGCTTTGGCATGCTCTGCTCGGCGCGTGAGCTCAAGCTCTCCGAAGATCACGGTGGTCTGTTGGAGCTTGCCAGCGACGCCAGCGTCGGGCAAGACATCCGCCAGCACCTGAACCTGGACGACACCTTGTTCACCCTCAAGCTCACGCCCAATCTGGCGCATTGTCTGAGCGTATTTGGCGTGGCGCGAGAGCTCTCGGCCCTGACCGGCGCGCCGCTGACGCAACCGGTGTATCCAAAAAATGCGGTCACCGTTAGTGACGTGTTGCCAGTGAAGGTCAGCGCGGCCGATTTGTGTGGTCGTTTTTCGGGCCGGGTGATCCGCGGTGTCAATCCCAAAGCTGTCACCCCCGCGTGGATGGTCGACCGTCTGGCCCGCTGCGGCCAGCGCAGCGTCACCGCGCTGGTCGACATCTCCAACTATGTGATGTTCGAATTGGGTCGCCCGTCGCATATTTTTGACTTCGACAAGATTCACGGTGGTCTGGACGTGCGCTGGGGCAAGGCGGGCGAACAGCTCAAGTTGCTTAACGGCAACACGGTCATCGTCGATGATCAGGTCGGCGTGATTGCCGACGCGCAACATGTTGAGTCGCTGGCGGGCATCATGGGTGGTGACGCCACCGCAGTGTCGGACGACACGCGCAACGTTTACGTGGAAGCCGCGTTCTGGTGGCCCGCTGCCATTGCCGGGCGCTCGCGTCGGTTCAACTTTGCAACCGATGCGGGCCACCGTTTTGAGCGTGGCGTCGACCCCGAACTGACGGTTGAGCACATCGAGCGCATCACGCAGCTCATCACTGCCATCTGTGGCACCGACCAGACCCAGGTGGGCCCCATCGACGACCAGCAGGTGGCCATGCCCAAGCCGGTGCAGGTGCAATTGCGTGTGGCGCGCGCGGTCAAGGTGCTGGGCATGCCGTTGACGCAAGCGCAATGCGCCCAGGCCTTGTCTGGCTTGGGCCTGCCGGTGACCGAGGGCGACGGCGTGCTGACGGTGCGTGCGCCGCTGTACCGCTTTGACCTGCAGATCGAAGAAGACCTGATCGAAGAAGTGGCGCGGGTCGTGGGTTATGACAACCTGCCCGCTACGCCGCCGCTGGCACCCATGACCGCGCGCATCCGGCCCGAGGCACTGCGCGGCGAGTTTGCGCTGCGCCGCGCCGTTGCCGCGCTGGGATACCAGGAGACCATCAACTTCAGCTTTGTTGAAGCGCGTTGGGAAAACGAGCTCGCCGGCAACGCTGATCCGATCAAATTGCTCAACCCCATTGCCAGCCAAATGAGCGTCATGCGCTCGTCTTTACTGGGGTCTTTGCTACAAGTTTTCAAGTTCAATCAGGACCGCAAGGCGCAGCGGGTGCGTGTGTTTGAGTTTGGGCGCGTTTTTTTGCGCGATGCAAGCGTCACCAGCACCGACGCCACTGTCAAAGGTTTCGATCAGCCGATGCGGCTAGCAGGTTTGGCAGCTGGCTCCAGCGATGCGCCCGAATGGGGCGTGAAAGAGCGCACGGTTGATTTTTACGACGTCAAAGGCGATGTTGAGGCCTTGCTGGCACCGCGTCAAGCGGTCTTTGTACCGGGCCAGCACCCGGCCATGCACCCCGGGCGTTGCGCCAAGGTGCTGGTCGACGGCGTAGACGCCGGCTTTGTCGGCGAGTTGCATCCGCAGTGGCTGCAATCGTACGACCTGAACCATACGCCAGTGCTCTTTGAACTGGACCTGGCTGCGCTGCTGCAACGGCACGTGCCGCGCGCGAAGCCGGTACCCAAGTTTCAGGCAGTGGAGCGTGACATCGCGGTGCTGGTGGCTGAGCGCATCACCCACGCCGCGCTGATGCAGGCCATTTGGTCAGCGCCGCTGCAAGGCGTGTTGCGTGACGCGGTGTTGTTTGACATCTACCGGCCCAAAAATCCTGTCGGCGCCGAGCAGCCGCTTGAAAAGAGCATGGCGGTACGCTTGACGCTCAACAGCGACGACACCGCTCTGACCGAGTCACAAATCGACAGCGCCGTTGTGACCGTGGTGAGCACCCTGGTGCAGCAGCTGGGCGCTCGCCAGCGCGCCTGAGTCGATGCACAAATCCCAACATCAACCGAGACGATCATGGACATTACCGTTGAATCCCTTGAAACGCCGGCGTTGACCAAGGCGCAGTTGGCGGACCTGTTGTTTGAGCAGATCGGCTTGAACAAGCGTGAGTCCAAGGACATGATTGACGCTTTTTTCGACCTGATTTCGCAAAGTCTGGTAGACGGGAAGGACGTCAAGATCACCGGTTTCGGCAATTTCCAGATTCGCACCAAGGCACCACGCCCGGGGCGTAACCCGCGCACGGGTGAGGCGATTCCGATCAAGGCACGCCGGGTCGTGACGTTTCATGCCAGCCACAAGCTCAAGGAGCAGATCCAGGTTCAGTCGTTTGTGGCGTCGCGGTTCTTGTCTTGAATCAACCCAGCGCAAAAAAGACTTGCCGCTATCTTTACAGAACCCATTGACTTAGAGTAACCTGCAAACTTTTGCGGCTATTTCATTGATTTCAATGGAGAATTCTCTCCCGCCCATTCCTGCCAAGCGCTACTTCACTATCGGCGAGGTGGGCGATTTGTGCGGTGTCAAACCGCACGTGCTGCGCTATTGGGAGCAGGAATTTACCCAGCTGCGCCCCATGAAGCGTCGTGGCAACCGGCGCTACTACCAGCACCACGAGGTACTGATGATCCGGCGCATCCGTGATCTGCTGTACGACCAGGGCTTCACCATCAGCGGCGCTCGCAACAAGATTGCCGAGCTGATGCAGGCCGAGCGCGAGAAGTCACGCAGCGGCGAAGTGTTGCTTGATGGCGTCGAAGTTATTGAGTTTGCCGACACCACGTTGGAAGATTTCACCGATTCAACTCTGATGCCCAACATCGAGACTGCGTTGGACCCGTGGCGGCAGGTTCGCCTGGAGTTGGGCGAGATTCGTCAGCTGCTGGATGAGGAATTTTGATTCAGTTCGCCCACCAACCCGGGCTATAATTCCACGCTTCGGTGTGTGGCGCAGCCTGGTAGCGCACTTGCATGGGGTGCAAGGGGTCGAAGGTTCGAATCCTTTCACACCGACCAATAAAATCAAGGACTTAGCGCAGAAATGCTCTAAGTCCTTTCTTCTTTTCGGGGTCATTTAGACCCATTGTCCCAACCATTGTCCCAACCGTAACCAAGACTAGGGCTAAACAGCGTTTGTCAACAAAGGCAAATTTTGTGCGGGGGACCACTCTGAATGTTCACAGAAAAGTGTTGCGCCGTCATTGCAACGTAGCGATCCGGGTTCATCCGAAATCAAGGGCACCATGAACCGACATTAAGCTGGCGCAGGAACTGGTGGCCAAGAGTTGCAAAAGTTTGCTGCCACATTACATAATATTTAATTAACCACTTGTAAATAACAGTCATAGTGTCATAATAAATCCATGACACAAGACACCACCATATCCGACGCCACCAAATTCAGCCTGGACGAGCTGTGCAGCTTGAGCGACACGCCCAAGCGGACGGCGCGCTACTACATGCAAATCGGTCTCGTCGACGGCCCCATCGGCAGCACCAAGGCCGCCCACTACCTGCCCAAGCACCTCGACCAATTGCTGACCGTGCGCAAGCTCAGCGATGCCGGTGTGTCGCTCGACCGCATCCGTGAAGTCCTCTCAGGCGAAGCGCCACCGGTGCCGCCTCGACTGCGCAAAGCGGGTTCAGTTGAAGTGCGTAGCCATCTTTACATCGCAGAAGGGGTGGAGCTCGAAATCGCACCGGAGCGCTCTGGGCTGAATCCCGAACAGGTGCGCACCTTGGTCCGCGCCGTCATCCAAGCTTTTGAAAATCTTAAAAAGGAATCCTGATGAACGCTGTCACACATGAATCTTCCCAGCTCATGACCCATGAGGGAATTGCTGCCACCCTGAGGTCCGTGGAGATCGAAGGTCAGCTCGATGGGCTGCTACTCAGCATGAAAGCCCGCCAGCACTACAAAAATACGGGCAAGACCAACTTGGAAGCGGTTTACACCTTCCCCCTGCCATGGGGAGCTACGTTGCTGGGCCTCAACGCCGAGATAGACGGCCACCGCCTGCAAGGCACGGTCATGGAGAAGCAGAAAGCCACTCAGCGCTACGAGAAGGCCATTGATGAGGGTGATACCCCCATCATGGTCGAACGCTCAGCACGCGGGCTGTACAGCGCCAACATGGGCAACCTCAAGCCGGGTGAGTCGGCGGTCATTGAAATCGAGTACGCCCAGTTGTTGCGCTTCGAGCAAGGTCAGATTCGCATCACCATTCCCACCACGGTGGCACCCCGTTATGGCGATGAACATGAAGTTGGTGGATTGGCGGCGCATCAGTCGGCTGAAGCCGACATGCTGGCGCAGTACCCGCTGACCATGACGATCACCTTGACGGGTGAAATCGCCTTGGCGGCAGTGCAATCCCCAAGTCACCCGGTTTCGCTGGCTCGCCAGGGGGAAGCCTTGGTAGTGGGTTTGACGGACGGTGCTTTTCTGGACCGCGACTTTGTGCTGCTGCTGCAGGGCTTGCAGGGCCAGTCTTTTGCCACTGTGGCGTCTGACGGTGAAGGCTTTGCTGTCCTGGCCAGCTTTTGCCCCACCATGCCTGAACAAACCAAAGAGCCCTTGCTTTTGAAGGTACTGGTGGACTGCTCGGGTTCCATGGGTGGCGACAGCATCAGTGCTGCACGCAAGGCCTTGCATGAAGTCTTGAAGGAACTCGATGACGAAGACTGGATCAGCTTCAGCCGTTTTGGTTCTAGCGTGGTGCATGACCTGCCTGGCCTGGTGTCGTGCAAGGCCGGCAATATCAAAAAGGTAGCCAGCCTGATTGCCAAAACCGAGGCTGACCTAGGCGGCACCGAGATGAATGACGCCTTGCTGTCCACCTTCAATCAAAGCACCGGGCCGGACTGGCAACAGCTTTTTGGCGCCAAAACAAAGTCATCACGCCACCAGGATGTGTTGCTGATCACGGATGGCGAAATTTGGAATGTGGAAGAAGTTATTCAAACGGCCAATGCGTCCGGACACCGTGTGTTTGCCATCGGCGTTGGCAGCGCTCCAGGTGAGAGCCTGTTGCGTGAGGTCGCGGAAAAGACCGGCGGCGCCTGCGAGCTGGTTTCGCCAACCCAGGATGCGGCTGATGTGATCATGCGCATGTTCCGTCGACTGCGCAGTCCACGTTGCGATGATGTAAAGGTGGATTGGGGTCAGGCTGTCGTGTGGGAAGAAACTCTGCCTGTTGCCTTGTATGGCGGTGACACACTGCACCTGTGCGCGCGCATGGCAACCATGCCGGTGTCTGCGCCCAAGTTGACCTGGGTGACGAACGATGTTGCCATGCAGGCCAGTGCGGCCGCCATTCAAAGTCACACGTCGGGGTTGCTGCCCAGGATCGTGGCCGCGCAGCAAATTTCGGAATTGACGCAGCAGACCGGCAAGCTGCAGAGCGTAAAAAGCATTGTTAAGCCAACGACTCTTGAGTCGCTCAATCAGCAGGCCCTGGCCTTGGCGCTGAATTACCAGCTGGTGACAGACCAGACCAACCTGATTCTGGTGCACGTACGCGCAGAAGACCAGAAGGCAGAAGGCCTGCCGCAACTGGAGAAGATTGCCAACATGCAGGCGGCGGGGTGGGGCGGGGGCGGCAGCGTCACCGCAGACAACAGCGGGATCGTCTACAGCAGACGCTTCGCAAGCAGTGCAGTGATGCGTTCCACAAGGCCAATCGTGCAAGACTACGGTGGCCAGGTCACTCCCTCCGTGTGGCGCAACAGAACCAGCGCTGCGGCCAGGGTGGATGCCCTGTCAGCAGGCGGATCGGACGACTTTGAAATCCCCGCATTCCTGCGTCGAAAGACTGAGGACAGTTCGCCGAGCGTCCTGGCTGGCGGCATCACCAGACTCCTGGATTCGATCTCACCGAAGCCAGGTCCGGTCCTGATGCCAATTGAGTTGCTACATGCCTTTGACGCAGCTTCTCAGAAGGCGTTTGCCACAGGCCGGTTTGTCCGGTCGATGCTGGACTTGACTGTGCCTGAGGCGATTGCAAAGACGCTTGATGAGTTCACTGTGGTGCTCGGCTCCGAGGCCAAGTCCTGGGCAGTGTTGTTGCGCTGGTTGGCCCTAGAAATGAAAGACGAGTTCTCGATCTCGCGCCAGGGCGAGCGCCTGATTCGGTACTTTCTCAAAGACGAAGACGGCGTCATTTTGGCGTCCTTGGATCAGAAGCTCTCAGCGACGATGAAGTCGGTACAGCGGGATAGGTGGGGGCAGCAAAGTGTATCTGCCTGAGCCGGCTAAAGAGTTGGTACGAGTTAACGATCGCACCACAAGCCTTGTTGCTTTATTTAAACACCAGCACTGTCATAAACATTGACAAACTAATGCACATCGGTTACATTAACTACTGCGCTGATTTCATCACTCCCTTGCAGAGCGCCTAACAAATACTGCTAAGCAAGTAAGCCCGCTTTGGCTACCTTCGAGCCCCCTGTGACTACCAAGTTACAGACTGTTCGAGACAGACAAAGCGGGCTTTTTTTCGTCCAAATTCTGTTGTTCCATCAACCCATTGAAAGGCCCCGCCATGCTTCGAGACAACTGGAAATTCACCTACACCGCTGCCCGCCTGGGCGAGGGTGCTGACGCCAAGCTCAAGTTTCATGTGGAGCGCTTTGCTTTCTGGAAAAAGCACAAGGAGGAGCTGGTGGCTGAAATCCGCAAGGACGGCATTGAGGTCAGCGAAGGTACCGCCCTCGGGTTTTCCCACCCCAAATCTCGTGACTATGAGCGCGGTGCCAAGGTGATGGTGCGCAATGACCTCAAAGACAAGCTTGACGAATGCATGGAAAAGCTGGCTTACCACGCCGGCAAACAGCGCGACTATGCCGGCTGGTCTCAGGTGCTCAAAGCCAACCCGGAAGACCTGCTTGAGGCCGACATGGAAGACTGGCTGTTCTATTTTGGAAAAAACTAAATTGGAGGAATTCATGAGTAAAACCTCTGCCTGCCACTGGTTTAGCTCATCGCATATCCTGCCTTGTGCGGAAAGTTGGGTAGTGGATACATGTGCCGATTACGAAATCGTTGACTGTCAGTTGATACCTTTGCCGTATGAAAAGTGTGCAGAATTTGCCCCCTTGGCTAAGTGCTTGTTGGTCACAGCTACTGCAGCACGTCGCAATTGCTTGTGATGGATCAACTGTCTGTAAAAGAGGCTTCAATACTCCCCAAATGGGGGATGCCAGATCAGCTCATATCAACTCAAAATGTACCGTGCGTGAGCAGGATGCCTTTGTGGTCATCAGTAGTCATTCAAGAATGGACATAATGAAAAAATTTTTTCGCGTCAGTTTTGCGATTCTGAGCGCGTTCCTTTATATGGACTCTGGTCGAGCGGAAGCGGTGAGCGGTCAGGGCACATGGGAAACTACTTTGCAGGCGCGTGACCTAAATGACGACGGCCAGGTAGATGCTTTTTACGACACCGACCTTAATCTCACTTGGCTACGTGATGCCAATTACGCACGGAGTAGCAGTTTCAACACCGATGGGTTTATGACATGGGACGTTGCCAATGTCAACTGGATTGGAAGCCTCAATGCTGATGGTGGTCTCTTTGGTTACACGGATTGGCGCTTGCCAACAATTCTGCAGCCAGACTTCACGTGCAACACATCGTACGACTTCGGTCCGCCGTACGGGGTCAAAAGTGTCGGAAGCAACTGCACAGGCGGAGAGATGGGCCACCTGTGGTATGTTGACTTGGGCAACACATCCGGCCTAACGAATACAGGGGGATTTGATCATTTCCAGTATTCGTACTATTGGACTGGCAGCCGTTATGGTCCAGTCGGGACGCAACAAGCGTTCTTCTTTAGTGGTGGCGAAGGTTATCAAAATACAAACTACGTGGGATGGGAATTCTTCGCAATGGCCGTTCGCCCTGGCGATATCGCGAATGCAGTTCCTGAACCTGAATCATTGCTACTGGCATTGACCGCATTGGCTGCCCTTGTGGTGGGTGGGCGTAGGCGGCCAGACAGACCATTGGCGGCTTGAACGCCTTTGCGTCTTGAGACGCGTCGCAAACTTGTTCTACGGTCTCTCATTACAAAAAACATAGTGCACCCAAAGCAAGACTGAATCGCAAGGAGGCTGAAATCATGGCCACAAGAAACACCACGCTCAACGACATCACCAAGCTGGCAAAAGCGGTTGCCAAACGCGACCTTCAAGCAGAATCGGTAGACAACAACCCGGAAATACTTTCGCTCATTGCCGCAGTGACCGAACAGATCAAACAGCGATCCGGCAACAACAGCCAGCTCAACGAATTGGTGGCGATGATCGAGGCGTCATTGCAGTCGCCTGGCCAATCTGTAGATGACTCAGTATTGATGCCAGAGCAGGGGGCCAACTTAGTGCCAGTTGATCCAGTGGTCGACTTGGAAGCTGCAATTCGGCAACGGTTCATGGCGCCACCTGCTGCTGACCAGGAGCCGGACTAGTCGCGCTTGCCGGAATTAGCTACCGGACAGCTATTTGGGGCGAAAGATATAAGCTGACAAGTGGATTCAGTCCCAAGGATTTAACGACTGAGTTCAAGACATTCAGCTCGGACGGCGATGCAATTGAAAACAACTGGAAAGGAGACCCAGATGGGCAAGCATACAAGTCTCGGATTAGCCAAGCGGGACGATCCGATTTACTCGGGTGGATTAGCGATGTCCTTCAACCGGCCATCGATCAAGTCAACCGACGCTAAAGCGAATAGCGAGGAAGGCCCTGCGGTCAAGGTGGTGGAAAAATCGGATGGACAGAAGTTGACGGCAACGAGTTCGCAGGGCGGGCAACGACATCAAAAACGGATCGGTCTGCGCGAGGCGTATCAGTCATCCGTGTATCAATTTGATGCCGATGGGCGCACCTATACGTTGCGAGTCGGCGAGCAGAATGCCGCGATAGCCACACTCTTCAAAAATCACGACGTTAGTGGCGCGACGTTCATTACGGCCCATAACCCAGCCAGTTTGCAACTGGGTTCTGTACACAATGAACTCGCTGACAGAGCGCTGAGGCAGGATTTAAGGGGGCTGGCGAAAGTTGTTTTTCCTGGCGAAGGGGGAGACCCTGGCGGACTATGGCCACCAGAGCAAAGTCTGTTGGCTGCAGGTATCGATCGAAGCGAAGCCGAGATGTTGGCTAGGCGATATGGGCAATATGCAGTCCTTTGGGTTGATGCTGAAGGACATGTCAGCCTGGTCGAGCTGACAGATTTGGACAAAGCGAGTCGCTATCCTTTGAAAGTGCCGCCATTCGGCTGGGTGGAGCTCGGTGTCAATTGGGGTTACGAATGGGCCACTTTGCGTTTGACGCCTTCCCAATGGCTACACATCCTTCAAGGGGGTGATTTCGGTAAGACAAGCCGATCGCGCTATGACGGAAAAGCATTTACGCTATCTTGGGGATTTTCAGGCGGCACGCATCTGGAAGTCAGCTATGGTGACGGTGGCTGCGCCTACAACGGCGAACTAGCAGGTGTTTCGCTCACTTTGGTGGCCCGCAAATGACGATCATCACAGGTCGCAAAGATTGATACAGCGAGGGTGGTTCAAATAAGCAACAGAACGGGGATTTTTCGTTGATGGGCGTTGACAAAAACAGCCTGATCGCTTACATTCATACATGTGCCGAGTTACTAGTTGAATTGCAGGGCACGTTAAACATTCTTGCTAAAGCGACCAAGCCCGCTTTGGCTATTTCGAGCCCCTTGTGATTGAAAAATCACCAGCCGTTCGAGACAGATGAAGTGGGCTTTTTCGTTGGTATTTTGATTCTGGTCTGGATTCAGACCGTCGCCGGATTTGATCGACATCTTGCCGGGGCGACTCATAAATACATGGCTAAAGCGGCGGCTCTCCGGCATTCCGGAAGCCATTTTTGGTAATGACACTGGAGAGCTTTCATGACACGCACACAACTGCACACCATGCGTTTACGACGCTGACGACTTAGCTGGTTCAAGAGCTTTTACCGCGACAGCGGAACTGCGCCCAATTCGGGGTGAGGTTTCCTGATGCGGCTGGGAGAACTCACGCCCGAAACCTCTGAAAGGTTTGCAGGCTCAGGTTCCCTCAGGTGCGTCATCGCGGTTTCTCTGGACTTTTACTTAAGGAGAAAGCCATGTCGAACGCCGTGTTTGTTGAATCTTTGTCGTCGGACCCGTTTGTGAAGGAATTGCACCGCAGGGCGGTACGACTCCTGAACGATCCATCACTGGATCGCCAACAGCGGGAATTTCATATCAGGCGTGTGCAAAGCCTGTTGCTGGCCCACCAGGCCAGGCAGTCAGCGAAAGCCCAAAGGCTGGCTGACAAAAAAACACAGCGCGAACTGGTATCGCGCAACAACCGCAACCAGGGGGTTGCAGACCCGAGCCAGGTTTTGGCTCGCCGCCGGGAGTTTGGGCAAGTGGCCGCAGAAGCCACGACGCCCCAGGCCTCGGTCAACGAGGTGGTTGCCGCCAACGACCACCACATGCCCGACCGAGGCACCTACCGCAATCGGCCGGTGTTGACGCTCAAACGGGCGTGAACAACAAGGTGGGGCAACCCATCCTTGAGTCCACGGGGCGCCGGCTTGTTAGCTAGACCGGCACCCGTCCTCTCCAGCCCCCTGATCAACCCAACCTGAAGGAGATGCCATGAAAGTCTTTTACCGTCCTGAGCAAGTAGCCACCTCTCGCCAACCATCCCCCTCGGCGCTTAAGCCCCGCCTGGTGGTAGCGGATTGGCTGGCCGACCCGAAGGTGAATGCAGAAATTTGCACATTTGAGCCCGTCGATGCAGAGATCATCTCGTTTGCGCATGACCCGGACTTTGTTCGCAAAGTGCTGGCCTGTGAGATCGATAACGGTTTTGGCACCCGCGATGCGGCTGTAGCTGCCTCTTTGCCCTACACCACGGGCTCCATGGTGGCAGCGGCCGAATATGCCTTGTTGCATCGCGATGTCGTGTGTTCACCCACAAGCGGATTTCACCACGCGGAGTATGCCCACGGCATGGCTTATTGCACCTTCAACGGTTTGATGGTGGCGGCCATTGCGATGCACAAGGCTGCGCTGGTCAGCCGTGTCGGCATTCTTGACATTGACGCCCACTATGGGAATGGGGTTGACCACATCATCAAGAAGCTGGGAATTGACTGGATCAATCATCAGAGTTTTGGCAAGAATTTCTCTGATGCGGAGGAGGCCGGTGACGGGGAATTTGAATACTGGCTGGAGGACAAGGCCATACCAGCCTTGCGCGACTGCGATCTGATTCTTTACGAGGCAGGGGCTGATCCGCACCTGAACGACCCGCTTGGCGGTCTCTTGACCACAGAACAGATGGCCTGGCGGGATCGGGTCGTGTTCGAGCAACTCGGGCACTTGCCACTGGTGTGGAACCTCGCTGGAGGCTATCAGCTGGCCAAAGGCAGCACAGAGGCGCAAAGACGCGAGCCCGTGCTGGCGCTGCACCGGGAAACCGCCCGTTTGCATACCGAGATTTTTGGGTGAGTCCCTGAAGGTGATGCAGAGCCACCCATCACCCGCCCTTTTCTTCAAACCCTTCTCAACTCTTCAAAAGGAAACCCCACTCATGAAAGCAACCCTCTCGATCACCGGAGACTTTGTACGCGAAGTCGAAATCAGACGCCTTGAGGCGCTGGCAGATACCTACCACCTTGAATTCAGCAGCCGGCTTGCGACGGCCAAAAGTCCGCTTGAGCTGAAACGGAATTTTGACCTGTTGCTCTCGCGCGATGAATTGCTGCAGTTCAAGGACTTGGTCGCCCAGGCACTTGGTGAGTAGCCTAAAAAGAGAAGTCATTTACTTTTAAAGAAACGGACCCTTGTATGCAAACCCTATCCTGGACATCCATTGCGTTTTACTGTGCCTTCAGCATCTTTGTGTTTTACCAGCAGTTGCATGGCAAAAACTTTCGTGGCGCGAGTCAATCCTTTGGGCTGGCGCTCAATCTATCTGCCTTTGCCGGCATGATGACTGGCCTGGCGTATCTGTTGTATTACGGCTGGGCCGTGGTCTGGTGGGCGCCGGTCGTGATCCTGGTGATTGGTATGGCTGCCACGGTCGTCGGTCTTGTGCTGGAGAAGCTTGTTGGCGCTGCAGCCCTGAGTGCGAGCGGATTTATTGGTTGGCCAGTATGCGCTTACTATATGTTCAGCCACATACCGGCTGCCTGACCGCACCAAGGTTAATTAGGGACCCCTATGAACCATTTGGCCTTGCTTGGCGACTCCATTTTTGACAACGCAGCCTATGTGCCAGGGGCACTGGCAGTGATTGATCAAGTAAACGCGAAATTGCCGCCAGGCTGGCAGGCAAGCTTGTTGGCGATCGACGGCAGCCTTGCATGTGACGTCGTTAAGCAGATCAGCCGCCTACCTGGGTCTGCCACCCATCTGGTCTTGAGTGTCGGCGGCAACGATGCATTGGGAGCCCTGGCGCTACTGTATTCACCAACGCCACTGCCGATGATGAATGCGTTGACGATGCTGGCTGAGGTTCAGCTTAAATTTGAGGCGGAGTACAGCAAAGTCATCGCTGCTCTGATGGCAACTGGCAAGCCGCTATTGATTTGTACCATTTACGACAAGGTCCCTGGTTTAACCCAGGAGTTGCGCTCGGCGTTGAGTTTCTTCAACGATGTCATCATCCAGTCCGGCGTGGCAAAGGGTATCCCGGTGCTGGATCTGCGAGCAGTTTGCACTGACGATGCTGACTATTCAATCTTGTCGCCGATTGAACCGTCAACGGCTGGTGGCGACAAAATTGCTGAGCAAATTGTCCGTTTGGTGCAGGGGCACTCATTTGAGACTGGGGTGTGTTCGATCTATCGTTGAGAGCTTGCGGTCGATCAAACTGCCGGACAAAAGCACCCATTTTTTATTGGCATGGATTCATCCAATATTCATTCAGTGAAAACCACACAGGACCTTCAGCATGAAGCAGCGCTACTTTCTAATCGAACCAAAATATTCTGATCCCGACACGTTCTGTCGCTTCACCGTTGGAAATGACAGGGTCCATGCATCGATTCAGATTTATGCTGATTTGTGGATGCTTGGCGAAGTTGCAATTGCGCTGACATTACCCATGTTGAAAGAGGAATGGCCTGTCGTTGCTGAATACATTGATGGCGACGGTGAGCTGTTTTTCTTTTACCTGACAGTGAAGCCGCATGAGGGTGGGGTAAAACGCCTACGGTTTCGCGTATTTCAGGAATGGCAGGATGACGGGGCACCCTATCGGGCCGACATCTGTTTTGATCTTTCCCCGGAGGATGCTGCAGAGTTGGCCAAAGATCTAAAGGCGTGGTGCGCAAAGCCGGAATACACATTCATTTGGAATGGGGCTTGAGCTAGCCATGAGTACCGTTGTTTCAATTCCTTTCGTGCCGATTCTCACCGTGATGGTGGATTATGGGAATGCGCCGTTTCTGTGGCTGGCTGATAGTCCCGAATCTGGCGGTGTTGGCTGTAATCTTTGTGATGGCACTGCCTGGGACGACTCTTTTCCGTTATCGGAAGGTTTGTGGCAAAAGTTCGCGGATTGGGCTATCGAGTTCGACCGGACATCGTTCTATTCTGGCGACTTCAACGCGGACAGTTGGGACTGGCTCGCCTTTCATGCGCGTGGGCTGCAACTGGCGCGTTGGCTGAAAGAGGAGGTTGGTGAAACGTACCGCGTTGTTTACGACAAACCGTGCGAAGACCCTAACTATCAGATAAACGAGCGAACAGAAATCCTCGCAAATGGCGAGTTGGTTCCCTTGCCATCATTGTCCAGTGCTATCTCTGCGCCGATTCGATTCTGCCGGCATATCGTCTCTGGCGGCCAGACCGGAGCAGATCGTGGCGCGCTTGATTTCGCCATTGAGCACGGTTTTACGCATGGCGGATGGGCGCCTCAGGGACGTGAAGCCGAGGACGGCAAGATTCCGCTGAAATATCAACTGGTCGAGTTGGATCATGGCGGCTACCGGCAACGTACCCGTCGCAATGTTTTGAACAGTGATGCCACGTTGATCAGCAATTGCGGTGATCTCGATGGTGGGACACTTGCCACCCAGGTGTTCGCTCAACGCCTAAAAAAGCCTTGCCTCGTCGTCCAACTCGACCATGGTGTTACGGCGAATGTGGTTGCACAAGCACTGGAGTGGGTTCGCCAGTATGAGATCAAGACACTGAATGTCGCTGGCCCGCGTGAAAGCAAACGACCGGGAATCTACCGCCTGACTCGCGAATTGCTGGACCAGGTCGATGCAGCAAACCAGAGTTAAATACACCAGCCTTACGGCAGTCGATACCCAGGCGCCAACACCGCATTCTGCACACCATAAAGCACCAAATGATCTCTAAGCCAGAGCCGGTAGCGGGTGGGCTCCAAACTGTGATCGGGGCTGCAATCCACATTCCATTGCTGCAATACGTAACCGGCGATGGCTGCGCGCACGTTCAACACCAAACTGCCTTTCTTCATGCCAAAGTCCCTGGCCACGATCTCGGGGCGTGCTTGCGCAGGATGTGGCACCAACTCCAGTGTCACGATGCGCGACCATTGAATGTCCTGATCGGATTTTTCCTGGGTGGCAATGTCGGCAGATTCAAGGAGCAAGGGCCTTTCCATCCGAGTGATCACCAGATCCCTGAATTCCTGCGACTTGCGGTCGTACACCCGAGCATGCCAGCGGTGGCCGTTGTCCACCAGCGCAAACGGAACCACCTCACGCTTTGAGACCCCAGTGTTCAGCGAATGGTAAGTCAGGTGGACGGCGCGTTGTTGATGAATGGCACGGGTGATGACGGCCAGCACGGAAAGCTGCGGCTGATTGAGGCGCAGCGGAAACTCGCACAGCAAAAAACCGGCAGATGCTTTGCCAATGCCCTCGCCAAAGCCGCGCGAGAGCGCTGACAGGACCCGATCCGGTTCGTGCTCAAAAACGGGTTCAAAGTCAGCCGTTGGCACATACACCTTGCGACTGCCGTCAAAGTCGATGTTTTGAGGCGCCAGCTCACGGTAGGCCGCCAGATCGCGCGTTGCCACCGCCGGTGCTATGCCAAACCGGTCCATCAGGTCGGGGCGGCGCACATCGCCCAGAAACCATAACCTGAACTCAATAAAGGCCAGACGCTCACGCTGGGCCTGGTTCAGTTCTTCAAGTGGTCGCTTTTCCATGGGGTGCTCTCAAGTTTTTTTAAGTATAGCGCACACAATCATAAAAATACATTGACATGATCTAAACGATCAGTTAAACTTACATCATCAAAACGATCACATACCACAACACACACGAAGGGAGGATTGCCATGAAGAACAAAGTAGCGGTAAAGGATGCTGTAGCACCCGCCTCAAAGAAAACGGTTGGCCAGAGGCGCATCTCTGTGGCCTGGCCGCCCTTTGAGCAAAAGTTGGCGGCGGTCCTGGCCCGGCTCGAAGAAGATCAGTATTTGGTCATTTCAGTCAAGGGAACCAACCGGTATGTCCAGTTTGCCGGACAGGGCTCGTTTGGTATGCGGGTTGAAACCACCAGCAACAACTATCTGTCCAAGCCGGACCAGCTTGATGCCGAGCAAGTTGCAGCCTTGTTGGAGGCAGGCTGGAACGGTCCGACCAGCGATTCCGATGCCGCAACGCCCGAGAATGATCCGGATGGGTCACCCAACTTCTTCGTCGAGTTCGCCGTTCCGGTTCCCTTTGAGTCTGTTGCCAGGCTGACGATTCAAACCTTGGCATCGATCCTGCGCGTGCCGCATCCTCTCTCCCTGGAGTACAAGGCGTTCGAGAGGGAAGGAGCCGCCCTGACGCTGCCTGAGCTGGGGCTCAAGCAGACCAAGCGGGTTCCAAAAGACGCTCAGCCAGACGACCAGCAAGAAGATCTGGCCACGCTGTTGCTGACCACACTGCGGCAACACACCGGTCTCAAGGATCTGGCGTATGACGGCGATGGCGACGTCAGCTTTCAGTACGGCAGCGCCCAGGTTTGTGTCCGCCTGCTGGCCGATGCGCCTTTTGTGCGCTGCTACTCCAGGGTTCTTCACGACATTGAACCGAATGGTGCCATCTTGTCGCACCTCAACGACATGAACGCCAGAGAGCCCATGGTTCACTTCGTCGTGCGGGGTAACGCGATCTTTGCCTTATCTGACACCTGCGCGGCCCCCTTTGTGGCGGAACATGTCAACCTGGCGTTGTCGCATTTCTGCGTCATCGTCGATGGCATGGACAGTCTGCTGCAAACCGATTTTGGCGGGCAAACAACGTTTACCGAGTTGATGCCGAGTTCATTGCGACATTGAGCCAATG
>Ga0210058_1000562_pt1 | contig 35444 bp, 31 predicted proteins | sample CryGeymeta201511_FD_183979 | JGI IMG/M metagenome (GOLD analysis project Ga0210058, IMG submission 183979) | Groundwater microbial communities from Crystal Geyser aquifers in Utah, USA - Crystal Geyser metaG 2015-11 (SPAdes) (version 2) | ecosystem: Environmental > Aquatic > Deep subsurface >...
GTGGAAGGGAACTACGTGGAACTCAGGATTCGGGATGAAGACGGTAAGGTCTGGATCAACAATCTCTTCAAGAACAACCCCGGACCGAATCTCTCCTCATTCCGGTTACGGCTGGAAAAAGAGCTCAATCTTGAGCCCGATCTGTTTGCCTGCATCCAGGACTGGATAGACCCTAATGAGGATGTCTCCCCATGTCTCCCCATACGGCGCCGAAGCGGATTATTACCAGTCCCTGAATCCTCCCTACGATATCCGGAATGCCCCCCTCATGGATCTGAGCGAACTCCTGATGGTCAAAGGCATAGACCCTAAGATATATGATGGGAAAAACAACGATTATCCCGTAGGCCTCAAGGATATCTTCACGGTTTGGAGCGGCGGGAAGATCAATGTGAACACGGCCCCCCCCCAGGTCCTGAGCGCCCTCGCAGACGGAATCGACGGAGAGACCCTTGCCGAATACCGTAAAGATGCCCCTTTCAAATCCACGCAGGATTTTGCAACCTATATTAAGCAGGAGTTCCCCGGGGCATCCAGCGTGCCGCAGGAGTTGTGGGACGTAAAATCGGCCTATTTTTCGGCTTACGTCACAGTCCGAGTCCATAAGGTAACAAAATTCGTTCATGCAGTCTTGCAAAGGAAGAATAATAATGTTAGCATCGTGTATTGGCGGGAAGAGTGATAAAAAGCGGATGAAAAGGTCATAATGGCGAGAATCATCACGGGAATTGAGATCAACGCATACGGGATCCAGGCGGTGGAAATCTCCGTCCAGCGCAAGCTGGTCCGGATTCTCCGCTTCATGGAGGAGGTCATAGACGGGGACTCCCTCACGCCGGATGCGCTCTCGCTCTTCTTCTCTGAACATCAGATCCAGAGAGAGAGCGTTGTGGCGTCTGTGCCGGGTGACATGCTGATCACCAGGCAGATCACGGTCCCATTCAGGGAGAGGTCTAAAATCGACAAGGTCATCCTCTATGAACTCGAACCCCTGGTCCCCTTCCCGATTCAGGACCTCGAAACCTGTTACCGGATGATCAGGCAGGAAAAAGGGAAAAGCGACCTTCTGGTCTATGCCCTTCCCCGATCCATCCTGGACCAGCGGAGCGCCCTCTTCGAAGAGGCGGGAATCCCTCTGAACATGATCGTCGTCTCTTCGCTTGCGGCAGCCAACGCGCTCTTTCAAACACAAAGGATCCGGAAGGACCGCTCCTGTCTTCACCTGCATGTTTCATCGAATTACACCCTTCTTTCGCTGTATGAAGGGGGGATTCCAGGACACATTCAACGACTCAGCTGGGGCCTTGAAGCCCTGTTCGGAAGGCTCCAGGAGAAAACAGGGACGGATCCTCAAACCCTCTCCGAACGGCTTCGGGATGTCAACCCGCTCGAAACCACTGAACTCCTCAATATCCTGGGTCAGGAACCATTGGCCCTCGCTTCCCAGGCCGGGAAGAGTATCCGGACTTATCTCCTCCGATCCTCCGCCAAGGCCCCGTCGGAGGCCTACGTCACCGGAGACCGGCCGGGCATCCATCTGCTTCCCCCCCTCCTTGAAAAGGAGTTGTCCATCCAAACCGAGATCACCGATCCCCTGACCGCCCTGCCTCATGACCTGGTGAGAAAAGATCACCTGACCGGGATCCATTCTCCTCTGGGGATGGCTCTGATGGAGGGGGGAAAGGATGCATTGAAATGCGCCTTCAGAAAAAAGAAATTCTCTATGATCTCCAGGATCATGGAATCAAAAAAGGAGATCCGCCATGCGGCAGCCATCCTGGGATTTTTTATTCTCCTATCCTTCGTGGACTACTTCATCGGCATTCAAGCCAAGGGCCACTATTACAACCAGTTAAAGAAAGAGACCCGCCATATCCTTCAGGAAACATTTCCCGATGTCAAAAATGTGGTGAATGAATTAGAACAGATGAAGCTCCATATCAAGGAGGTTGAAAAACAGAATGAGATCTTCAGAAACGTTTTCGGCGCAAAGCCTTCAGCCCTGGATATTCTAAACGAGATCAGCGTCCGGATCCCGGCTGATCTGGAGCTTGCGGTCACGGACCTGACCCTTGACGATAAGTCCCTCCGCTTCGTCGGATGGACGGATTCCTTCAATTCCGTCAACCGGATCGAACAGGAGCTGAAAAAGTCGGAAATCTTAGATCAGGTCAATGTCAGCAATGCAAAGGTGGACAATGACAAAAGCCATGTCAACTTTCAAATAAAAATCGTATTCAAAGGAACATGATATCAACCCCGTGGATGATGAAGCGCATCAAGAGGCGGCGGGTCTTTCCCCGCTCCGAACAGGAATCATCTCAGGAGAAAATTCTTGGCGGCAAGATCGTATGAGGTCCATTTCCATCATCAACCAGAAAGGAGGGATCGGGAAGACCACGACGGCCATCAACCTCTCTGCGTGCCTGGCGGAACTGGGACAGCGGGTATTGCTGATCGACATGGATTCGCAGGCCAATGCAAGCATCGGGCTGAATGTGGATCCTGACACGCTGGACAAGACGGTTTATGACCTCATCATGGATGAAAAGACCAAGGTCAGCGAAGTCCGGCGCCGGACCATGATGGAGACCCTGGACCTGCTCCCGGCTCATATGAACCTGGCCGGCTGTGAAGTCCGATTGGCCGGCAGGAATTCCAGACCTTATATCCTGAGAAACGCGCTGAAGGAGATCAACGGAGATTACGACTTCGTCATCATTGATTGTCCTCCGTCTCTCGGGATTTTAAGCTTAAACGCCCTCCTGGCGTCAAGCGACATCATCATCCCGACGGAGGCCAAATATTATGCCATTAAAGGATTCGATATGCTGAACAAGATGATCAGCACCATTCATCAGCAGCTCGGGCATCAAATCAATCTCATGGGAGTCCTGATCACCATGTTCGACAAAAAGACGACTTTGCACAGGATTCTCTATCATGAGATCAAGCAGACCTTCGGGGACAAGCTCTTTACCACATTGATACCGAGAAACATCACCCTGAGCGAGGCTGAACTTTACCGGAAACCGGTCATCAAATACTCGGCCAACTCGCCCGGAGCCCTGCATTACCGGCACCTGGCTATTGAGGTATTGCTCCATGACTGACAAGGAAGACTCTCTTCGAAAGAAAGCAAAAATGAATCTGGATCCCAAAGGATGGGAAGCCCTCCTGGAAGGCGCCCCCAGGATCGATGAACAGAGCGCCCATGACGCTTCAGATACGGCCCCTGAAGAAAAACATATCTTCAAGGTCACGAACGAATCCGGGGACGTCTCGGAACAAGTCACATCCGGTGAACAGGCTCCCGGACGGGCGGCCGAAACACCGCATGCGCCGGAAGGAACTGCCGAGAACCTCGATGAAACGATTCCCGTCGGGGCGTCCCCCATACAAGAATCCGCTCCTTATTCCGGGCCGCCCTTGATTCCGAGTCCGGAGACTCACGAGAAAAAATCCATATATGCCCGTCTTCTGGACCAGATACGGCAACAACCTTTGTTCCAGCGCATTTTCCACTACTACCAGGAATTGAGCGCCCGAGAGCAGCGTATCGTCCTCTCCGGACTCATCTTCCTTTCCGTTCTTGCCTTTTACACATGGGTCATGGACCCCATGTTTCAAAATAATGAATTGATCAACATCAAAATCCAGAAGAAGAAAACGGAACTCTCCGAAATGGTCCGGCTCCAATCCTCTGTTGTACAAGACCGTGGAGGGATGGAACAAATCAAAAAAATCATAGATCAGCGCGGGCAGGGATTCTCTGTTTTCTCATACCTGGAACAACTGGCCACAAAGGCCGAAGTCAAGGACAAGATCACCTACATCAGGCCCCAGCGTGAGAACCCTGTCGGGCAGTTCCGGGAATCCCTGGCCGAGATCAAACTCGAGAATATCAAGATTGATGATTTGACTCGTTTTCTTTATCAGATCGAAAGTTCGGAAGACTTGCTGTATATCAAGAACCTGAAGATGATTACAGGAAAAGACCAGAGTGGACTCGAAGCGACCCTTTCCGTGGGAACCCTTCTTCAGGGCGGTGATAGTAGAAAATAAAGGGGCAGGATCTGAGTCCTGCCCCTTTCTCATGCTGTTTTTACAGCCCGGATCAATTCTGATCCTGAGACCGCCTCCTTAACTTCATCAAGACAAGGACCAACAGAGGCAGAATCATCAACGCCGTCTCCCCTATGCCGTTAGGCATGGAGACAGGATTCGATGCGAGGCTGCATCCTCCTCCTCCGCCCCCGCCGCTTGAGACTGCCGCAGGCGTATCTGCAGGCGTGTCCGCAGGCGTATCCACCGAGGAGGCCGTAACCACCTGGAATGGCGATAGGCTGGTTACGTCCGCGGTGAGGGTCTTGTTCACGGTATCAATGGTCAGGTTGGTGTCCTCGGCAACCCACGCTCCGCCGGTAAAGTGGTAGATGTGCAGGTTGGTCGTGTCGGTCACTGAGTCATTGTACTGGAGTGATACCGTCACCGATGCGCCCGTTGTGATTGAATCTCCTGAGGGAAGCGCGATATCATACAGGGCGCTCGCCGCCGTGGCACCGGCAGGAAGCGGGTCCGTAGCTTCAGCCAGGAGGGATCTCCTCTCTACGGAATTGGCATGCACGCCGTTCCCGCTGACACCTGAATCGTCTTTCTGCATGGTCACGGTTGATACGCCGTCGCCGTCTCCATCCGTGACGTCTCCAGGTTCCATGAAGACCTTGGACTTGTCGCCCTGCCCCAGACCGACCATGCCGCCCATCAGGGTGTTCACGGTCCCCTGGTTCCATGCCGTGGAGTTCACGTCATAGGAGAAGGACGCGCTGACCGTGTTGTTGTTCTTGCCGTAATGCGCCGTCAATGCCAAAGTGAAAATGGTATCGGCTGCATCCGGTGTATAGCCGGCATCAATCGTCATCTTGTCCGGTCCCAATGTCGCCGTGAGCGTTCCTCCTCCCTGACTCAGGGAGAGGATGTTCGATGCGGATGCATCATTAAAGTAACTGGTGCTGAATATCCCGATGGAGAAAGTCCCATCGGCATTCTTCTTGGCACGGGCCGTGATAATCGGGGCATTGTCACCGAGCACGGCATTGTAGGTATTACCCGCGCTGATCATGTCCGGCATCACATGGACCTCGCCGGGCCCCTTATCGCCCTCGCTGATAAATACCAGGCGATAGGACTTCCCGGCCTCAAGCCCGCTGATGGAATAAGCCGAAACCTCTCGAGAGGCCTCATTGGCCGTCAGGGTCCCGAAGATCAGCACCTCCAGATCCTCAGAGACCGCAACCACTTCTGAAACCTCGGAGGTTGTGGGATAGGTCCCGTCGTCCTTGACCACCGAGCCGGAAACCGTCCCGCCTTCTACCAATTCCAGGGCTGTAGAGATGACATTGTCCCCTTCTGCAATCACGATGCCCCGGACGATCTTCGTGGTGTATCCCCTGCTGAAGATCTTGAGATTGTACGTTCCGGGAACAATCCCGCTGATGCTGAAGGTCGTGGTATCGCCGTCACTCGGTTCTCCTATGGTATCGATACCGCCCATGGGGTCCGAGTAGACTTCACCCTGCTTCTGGAGCAGGATAAAGGGCGCCGGCATGTCGTCTTCCATGAAGGGGAGCATCCACGGCGAACTACCGGTCTTGTGGATGGTCCCGGACAGCGTGGCGTTGGCAGCCGGGAGCGCAAAGTCCACACCGGTCAAACCTGCGGATGCCACTTCCACGTCCTTTTCCACCTCACCCCAGGTCACCGGGATGAACTTCATGAAATCCGGCCTTGAGCCGGCAATCACGGTGTAGTATTTGACGTTGGGATCCACGCCATAAATCGTATAGTTTCCTTTTGAGTCCGTGGTGGCAAAAGCCGATGTGGATCCGTCCTTCCCGTCCACCGGCATGGCCTCAACATCAATGTTCCCCAAAGGCGCACCGGTGGATTCAGACGTTACCGTACCGCTGATGGAAACGCCTTCATGGAGTTCCAGCGTACCGATATCCACGCTGGCCCCCGAGGTTTCAGGAACCACGACACCGGCCTTCCGGATCCCGATGTAGTTCTTGGCGCCGTTCTCTTTCATGCCGTGTTCCGCTTCCACGGTCACGACATAGGTCCCGGCTGGGAGATTGGCCAGGGTGAATGCCCCGGTATAGATGCCGCCCTGATCCGTAAACCGGCTGGTGGACCAGGGGTCCTGCATGGTTTCTCTCCAGCTCCCCTCTACCCAGGGGTAAGCCTCACAGCGGACCCGGATACCGTCAGAGGGTGTTACAGCCTTGCCGCTGCTCGCATTGACGAGCGTACCGGTGATGCTGGCGCCTTTCTTTAATTCCAGGTTCGCACCGGCCACGTCGCTATCGTTCACGGAAATGTTCTTGTAGGCGACGGTGTAGTTATTGGACCAGGCCTGGATCACATAGTCACCGTCCATGATATGTTCCAGAGTAAAGGAATAAGTCTTGGTCCCGTTGAAATCCTTGACAAAAACCGGCATGTGCCGGCCCATCCCTTCCTTTCGGGGATGCCGGAGTTCAATTTCGCATACATAGTTCCACTGGTCTCCTGTCGGAATATCCGGAAGGGTCAGGGTCCCGCTCACGGAATATCCGTCAGATAGGACGAAATCAACCCCTGACTTGGTCTGTCCGGAGGATACCGAGACCATCCGGCTGTCGGCCGCAATGTCGGGCTCGAATGGCGCCTGCATCATCTGTGCATTGGGATCGAAACCCGCCATCTGATCGGTCAGTTCCGTGGGAGGCGAGACACTGTACGCCCCTGCCCCCAGACCGGAGATGGTATAGGTCCCGTCGGGCAGGATCGGTCCCATGAACATCGAGGATCCTCCCATCATGGCCATCTTCATGGGCATGGCGGTCACCATTTTGCCTACGAGATCCGTGTTGAAGTTCACACTCCCGCTGTAGCCCGGCTCCAGTGATATGCTTCCGGTAATAACCCCTCCGGCGCTTAATGTAACGTTCTGACCGGAAGTGGTCTCGCCGTTGGTGACCGGGACTCTAACTGTCTCGGTCCCGAAGTTTCCGGTAGGCATCGGCTGAGCGCCGTTCAGCATATCCGCTGAATTGACGTACTCATTGACTTCAAGAATATATTCCGAGGTCCCCAGACCGGTCAGCGTATAAGATCCGTCTCCTGAAGGCTGGGTTGTTACGGGCTGCTGCCATCCCCATCCGGCCTTCATGGCCCTCACAACCACTTTGGAGAGATCCAGACCCGTTCCTGATACGGTCCCTGTAATCTTTCCTGAATAAGGCGCAAAGGACATATCCACGCCGGTCGCATTGCTGGTGTCCCCGGCCAGGGTTGCCGTCAGCGGCATGGGGGTCTGCTCATACCCTTCTCCCAGCCAGGAATGGATTTCATAGGTTCCGGCGCCCAGACCGCCTATAGTATAGGAGACACTCTGGTTGAGCCCTCGGGGAATCTGCACCTGGGTCCCGCTCCATCCGCTGCCGTCCGAAGATCCTGCGTCCACCCAAAGCATGATGGGCTGGGTTCCGGGATCTCCAGGATACATCTGATAACTGCCGGTGTCTCCGGCGATGGTGATGATCCCGCTGATGGTCCCGCCCTGAGAGATGCTGATGTTGCCTAAATCCGTATCCTGACCTGCGGTGACCACAACACTGGAGACACTGCTGGTCTTATAACCCATGACCTGAACTTCCACGGTGTAGGTCCCTTCAAGGGCGGATCGGATGTCGAAATTTCCCTGGGTCTGGCCTATATCCACGGAGCCCCCGCCCCAGGCCATGGTCCCGCTCGCCGTCCTTGCGTTCACATTGATCCAAAGCGGCGTTGATCCCGCATTGGCGGACGGCAGGGTCACGGTCCCGAAAATCCGGCTGGCCTTGGTCATGGTGATGTCCTGGGCGCCGCCGCTGCCATTCACCGTCACGGTATATTCCACACTGGCGTAGTTATTGGCCTCGGCCCGGATATGGTAGGTCTTGGTCTGTCCTGAAGCCGGTGGTTTGACATCGAGTGAATAAGTTGTGGATGTCGGACTGGAGCACTCGACCGGATCTTCTTTTCCATCGTTATCAAAATCATCTCCGGGCAGGGCGTTCAGGCAGAACTGGCCGTCCGCTGCATGGATGTGCGCATTGCCCCAGACCCAGTCGGATCCGTCATCGGTCCAGCCGTTGATGTTGATCCAGAGCTGGTCCTCCATGCCTCCCCACATGTTGACAAAACTGGTAAAAGCCGCGGGGATCGTAATGGCCCCTGTAACCAGGATCGAAGGGGACATGGTAAAATTGATGCCGGGTGTATTCTGTCCCGCCGTCACGGCAACGTCTCCTCCGGGATAATCCGCAGAGACGTACCCGCTCTTCTGTGCATTGACATGATAGCTGCCGGCCTTGAGGCCGGAAATGGTGTAGTTTCCGCTTGAGTCCGTATCAGAATCTCCCCAGCCATACTGCGAGCCGGCATTCACATGGACCCCGGGAAGCGGATTCCCCCCTGCGGTCACATTTCCTGAAATCGAGGCGGTCTGGATGGTAACCGTCAATGAATTATCCATGGACTGATCCAGCGTCGTATTGATCCAATCCCCGTCTTCATCCACCATGATCCTGATGGAATACGTCCCATTGGGAAGAACACGCCATTTGTTGTCCCTCCCCTCGAACATGAATTGATTGGGTCCTCCGGCTCCGGCCCAGCCCTCCATGGTCGTATCCGATGTCTGCCACGAGTTCGGATCCGACCAGTCCGGCATCTGAAATCCCGGTGTGCCGTTCGTGTCCACCATCACCTTGAACGACCCGGACACATCCGATGTAAAATGAACATTAGCCCGGTCATCCGTCCCATCCCCGTCCGGTGAAATGGTGACGTTGGTCAGGCTGCCCGGCGTCCCCGTATCAATGCTTACGCTGTTCATCGAGGCATAAGACGAATGAATGAAAACAGCCATCAGGAAAAAACTGAACAGCATGAACCAATGATTGACTGAAAATGTTTTTGCCTTCATACTTTCTCCTTCTTGTTAATGGTTTAATGACTCATATTTCTTGATAAACTTGCCTTTAAGGACTCCTGCCTCTTGTATTCAAAAGCGATCCTTTGCAGGGCGGATTTTTCCTCTTGGAGTTGTAATGCCGTCCTGGTTTCATATTGAGTTTTTTGATTCATGGTCTTGGCCTTGAGCTCCTTAAATTTTTGCATCTTTTTTGCCCGATAGAGCGCCTCATCAATCAACGACCTGCTTCCAGGGGTGTTCCCCATCTCCTTCCCATTTTTTCTTTTGGAATTTTCCTGAGACACATGGGACAGGCTCGCCTGTTCGTCCCTTTTCAGCATGTCACCCACCTCTTGAGAGGTCAGGAAAGCCGGTCCCGAAGACTTGAACCCGGCAAGGAGATGATCGTTCAACGAGACATACCGCTCTTGATGATCCGGCCCGCCCTTAGGATAGATCCGGACCGCCTTTAAAATGTGGTTTCCTGACGCATCTTTTTCCGGGGAAAAGATCATGGCATAACTTTGTGTTCCTGATATTTTCTTCAGAGCATCCTCAATGTTTTGGTCCTTGAAATGGACGCTTATCCGGTCATTGAGAAGCGATGGGTCTATGAACACACGGATGCCCGTCTTCCGGATCACGGACTCCATCACCTGATTCAGCGTGGCTTTTTCAATTGCGGCATCCATACGGCCATGTTCGACGTTCAAAACAAGACTTTCCGCACGAACACCGGATGCGGTGAAGAAGCAGAATACAAAAACGAACAAGATATAAGAGAAGATGCTGCAAAGGAACGGAGAGATCGTTTTCAATAGAAAACCCCCAACATGAATGCTTCGTTCCGATCTTTTCAATGTCATCAAGCTCCTTTATCGGAATCCGGAAAAGGAACTTTAGAACTTTTTTAATTATTTTTAATCGTAAAAAATGTTATGAACTATTATAAGGAAACAAAGGCGTAAGATAGCCATAGGGCTTGAGATCTTGCCCCTGATCGTATATGATGGCCGATCATGGCTGGAACAGGTCATCATCGTCAAAACTTAACTTTAAAATCCGTTATAAGCCTTTTTTAGGATTCGCCTTCAGTATGAGATACCGGAGACCTAAATATCTAACCTGCACGAGTCTTTTTATTTTTCTTTTGCTCTTCTCTTTGTCCCCGGCTGTGCAGGGCCGGGCTTCCCATGACATCCCGTGGGATGAGAGCGAGAATGCAAAAACTGCGGACCTCATCAAAAAAAGAATCTCTGAAGCCGGTTCTCCCCCAAAAATCAGAATTGGAAAAGAGTTTATCCATGATACGGTGATGCTTGACCGCTTCTACAGCAGAAGAGGCTTCAGGCCTGCATGGGCCGGCGCAAACGGATCCTTAGCTCAAGCTTATGCACTGGTCAAGGCCATTGAAGATTCCCGTAATGAAGGACTCACCCCGGATTACTATCACCTCAAAAATATTGAATCCCTTTTAGCCGGCATACGAGAAGGCGCAGCAAAGGATGGACCCTCTTTTGAAACCATGGCGGATCTCGACCTGCTCCTCACGGATGCATTCCTCCTGCTAAGCTGTCACCTCTCGGCAGGGTGCGTCAATCCGGTAACGCTTGACGCAGAGTGGCATGCCGGCCGGGAGACCGTTGATGTTTCCTCGATCCTTGAAAAGGCGCTGGAAGACGACCTCATAGAAGAAACCTTAATAAAACTTCTCCCGTCACAATATGGTTACTCCAGACTCAGGCAGGCCCTGGCGCATGACCGGAAAATAGCGGAAAGAGGGGGATGGCCGGCTGTTTCAACCGGGCCTTCCTTGAAAAAGGAGAGTTTTGACCGGCGGGTCATTGAACTTAAAAAGAGGTTGATCGCTTCGGGTGATCTTACCCCTGAGGAAGATGAGTCAGGAGAACTTTTCGACGAAACCCTCGAACAGGCCGTCATCAGGTTCCAGGAACAGCACGGGCTGGACGCCGACGGAGTGGCCGGCCCTGCCACATTGAAGGCCATAAATGTCCCGGTGCAGGCAAGAATCCGCCAGATTGAATTGAACATGGAGCGCCTGCGCTGGATACCCAGGGATCTCGGGCAGAAATATATCATCGTCAACATTGCCGACTTTAAACTGGATTTATTTGAGAACGGCCATACGAACATGTCCATGAAGGTCGTGGTGGGCAAAAATTACTGGCATACCCCTGTCTTCAGCGCAGTCATGACCTACCTGGAGCTGAATCCTTATTGGAATGTTCCGAAAAATATCATGGTCAGGGAGATCATCCCCAAAATGAGCAAAGACCCCGATTACCTGGCCAAAAACAACCTGAAGGTTATATGGGAAGGCCAAGGCCGCATAGAAGTCATAGACCCGGAGGCCCTGGACTGGTCCCTGGCCTCGGCCAAAAACTTCAATTATAAACTCAGGCAGGACCCCGGCCCCCAGAATCCCCTCGGACGGATCAAGTTCATGTTCCCGAACAGGTTCAATGTCTATCTTCACGACACACCGGTCAAGAATCTCTTTTCAAAAAATGTCCGGGCCTTCAGTCACGGCTGCATCCGCATAGAAAAACCCATGGAACTGGCAGAGTACCTGTTAAAGAGGGACCCTTCGTGGACTCAAGAGAGGATACAGGCCGCCATAGACGACGGCAGGAATAAAGCCGTGCGGCTTCCCCAGCCTATAGCCGTCTATATACTCTATCTTACCGCATGGGTGGATGAAGCAGGAAGACTTAATTTCCGTGAAGATGTTTATGATAGAGACATACAAATGGACAAGGCCTTGGGAAAAAGACCGCCTGCTCCATAAAGCGGATGAGAAACCGGATGAAAATTTATGTATACTTTCTCTTTCAATTTATATTATAATGATTACATAACATAACAAATACAATATTTCCGGACAAGTCATACCGCCATGCACTTATTTGAAAAAAAAATCATCGAACAATCTTGCCATGAGATAAACCGCAGAGGATTTCTGACCCTGGGGCTTCTGACCGTATCCGCATGTCTGGTTCCCGCCCCTGCCCAGTCTGCGCTGAAAAACTTTTTCATCCAGAAAAAAACACTCTCGTTTTATAACACCCACACTGAGGAACATCTGGAGACCGTCTACTGGAACCGGGGAATGTATATTCCGGATGCCATGGACCGGATCAACACCATCCTCCGCGACCATTATACCGGGGACATCTCTCCCATAGACCCGGACCTGCTGGATCTCCTTTTTGCCCTCAGGGCTAAAGTGAAAACCCGGGAGCCCTTCCACATCATATCCGGTTATCGTTCGCCGCAGACTAATGAGTTTTTATGGAGACAGGGACATGGGGTGGCGAAAAACAGTATGCATCTCTACGGCAAGGCCGCGGACATCAGGCTGCCGGGTTATGAACTTTCAAATCTGAGACAGGTTGCCGTTTCTCTCCGAAGCGGCGGCGTGGGATATTATCCAGGCTCCGACTTCATCCACGTGGACACCGGAAGGATCCGCTGCTGGTAGGCCATCCACCCCGCGAGAATTCAGTTGACTTACCCAACAAAGTTTGGTAACTTTTAGGCAGTCCAGGAAGGAGACTCCGTGAGCATCGTGGTCAAGACCATAAAGCACAAAAAATATGCGTATCATGCCTACCGGAGCAGGAACAAGGTCGTGCACAAATACCTCGGCCCTCTTTCCGACCCGGCGGTTGCGACAAAGATGGAAGCCCTGCAGGAAATGAAAACGATTCCGAAACGGTTTTACTTCCTTTTCTGGGACACCCCCCCCGGCCGGGTTGACCTCCGAAGTCATGCCCGGTACGTAATCGAGCGCGTCCTCGAAATGGGCAGTTTGGATGCGCTTCACTGGATACAGCGTCTTTATCCCACAAAACTGATTATGGAAACCTGCGAGAACAGCCGGAAGATTTCACCCAAGTCCAATAACTTCTGGAGGATCTGGTTTGGCCGTCCATGTTGAATCCCTGCCCCCGAACTTAAGAAAGGTCATCGCCCGGCTCAGACCCGTGGTCCGCGCCCACGGATTCATCCTGGCCGGTGGAACCGGCCTCGCCCTGCAACTGGGGCATCGTATCTCCGAGGACCTGGACTTTTTCACCACAGAGGACTTCAGCACAGAGAACCTCTTCCAGGCGCTCCAGGCAGAGAGAGTTCAACCCGAAATCATGCAGGAAGCTCAAGGGACCCTGACCGTTTTAGCGAATGAGGTCAAGACTTCCTTTTTCCACTACCCTTATCCGTTTCCTGAACCCAAGGCCCGGTGGAACGGAATTTCGATCTCCGGGATCGCGGATATAGCCGGAATGAAAGTCATTTCGATCAGTCAGCGGGGCGCAAGAAGAGATTTTGTGGACCTCTATTTCATCCTGCAGAGCCTTCCCTTCTTTCAAGTGGCCGAGAACATGATCCGGCGTTTCGGCTGGAATAGGATTCATCCTCTCCACATCGGCAAGTCTCTGGTCTATTTTGAGGATGCGGAGTCCGACCCGGACCCCCGCTACTGCGGAAAGAAAAAGCCAAGCTGGGAATTCATCAAGAGATTCTTCACCCGGAACGTCCAGCAGATCGTCCTCGACCTCGAGAGCGCCAGAGAGGCCGCACCCTGAGAAAGCTGCTTTCCCTTGAAAAACGCCGGCTTCGTTTCCACCATCTCCATCCTTCCATAAGTGGATTTTTTCAGATCGGTCAGCGTGCGGAAAGAATTCTGGCTCGACCTGGTTTCCAAGAGACTCTATTCCGTGCTCATGGCGAAAGGCCCTGCCCGGAGACTTGAGATTGATTTTCCAACCCTCTTTATGATCGCCGAATGGGGGGCCTTTCATCATGAGAGACTTGATGGGAGCGGGTATCCCTTTCACTGCAAGGCAGCGGACCTCACCATAGGGGCGCGGATCATGATGGTGGCCGATATCTTTACGGCAACGGCCGAAGACCGGCCCTATCGCAAGGGGATTATTCGTATCCTCAAAGACTTCTCGGCAAGAAAACTCTTGGAATCGAAGGTCGTTGACCTCCTGGTAGAGAATTACGACGAGGTCTTTTTAGAGATGCGAAAGAAACAGGAAGCTGCGCGTGCCTTCTATGAAGAGCAGTTTGCATGCGTCGAGACAGCAAGCGTCTGATACTATAATCCTCAATTCCGGGGACAGCTTATGTAATTCCCCTCCAAACATTCCTGGAAGGTCAAAGGTGTCAGACACCTTTGAAGGTCCCTGAGCTTTATATCCAATCCTCAGGATTGTACTCTTTGGAAAAATGGATACCCGTGATATCTGTGCTTCCGCTATAAAGTAACTGACCGGTGAGTTCATAGAATTGCCTTGTAACATGGGTCTGAACGGAAGACAAAGGCAGGCTTTTTCAACAGCCCCACAGCGGCCGTTTAAATAAATGGCTCTTCGCGTAAGAGTGTGGGGTGATTCCAATAACAACTGACCTGCGTTGGACTCTCTCAACCATGCATAGGTTCTTGCTCCTCCTCTATACAGGGCTTTCCTAGAGGAAGAGCCTATCTTATTTCTCCCCGGATCGGTAGAACCTCTTCAGGTCCACCACCAAAGGTGGTGGGTTTAGAATAAAACTTAGTGGCCGTGTCAGTTCTGGCTCGCCAAAATCATAACCGGTCAGGCGCCGGTTTCTCTGAAGAAGTCTCTTTAGGCGACGATGGCCGGACCGAACCGGAATCCATTTCGAAGAAGTCATTCCCCTCCGTATGTTTCGAGGAGGCATATTCACGGGGTTCGCTCCCCTTCCTGAAACATTCAAAATAGGTTTCCTGATTCTCTGAAGAAGGGAGGAGGCCGGTCTTGGAATCAATCTTGACCAATACAACGTCATCAGGGACCGGGAAAGGCATTCTTTCGGAGTTCAGGGTTGCCTTGCGCATGAAAGAGAGCCATATCGGGGCCGCGGCCCTTGCTCCGGTTTCTCCGTTCCCCAGTGAGCGCATGTCATCATAACCCACCCAGACCCCGGCAATGAGATCCGGAACGAACCCGATATAAAGGGCGTCCTGAAAGTTGTTGGTCGTTCCGGTCTTGCCGGCCGAAGGACGGCCCAGCTCCTGCATCTTCCACCCGGTCCCGTTCCTGACCACCTCTTCGAGCATGCTGGTCATGATATAGGCCACATCGGAACTCACGGCATCTTCGTTCGAGGGCTCTCTCTGCTCGATCACCTTCCCATCGTAGTCCGTAATACGGCGGATAAAGTACGGCTCCGCCCTTCTGCCCTGGTTGGCAAAAACCGAATAGGCAGAGGTCAGCTCCTGCAGGGTCACCCCCGATGAACCGAGGGCCAGGGAATAGTTCTTATCAAGGGGGCTTGTAATCCCGAGCCTCTTCGCCAAATCAACGACGTTCCTGACCCCCACTCTTTGAAGAAGCTTGACAGTCACCACGTTGATGGACTTCGCCAGGGCGACACGAAGCCGGGTAGGCCCGTAAAACTTTTCGCTGTAATTGGACGGTTTCCACTTCTCCGGCATACCGGGTTGATCAAAGATGATCGGCGCATCGATGATGATGGTGGCCGGAGAAAATCCTTTCTCTATGGCAGCAGCGTAGATCAACGGTTTGAATGCCGAGCCGGGCTGCCTCCTGGACTGGACCGCCCGGTTGAATTCGCTCTTCTCAAAATCGAATCCCCCGACCATGGCCTTGATCTCACCGGTGGACGGCTGCATGCAGATGACAGCCCCCTGCGCCTCCGGTTCCTGTTCCAAAGAGAAGAACAGACCTGACGATCCCGGCACAGACCTCACGACCCTCACGAGGATGCGGTCTCCTTGGGAGAGGATATCCTCCAGCGACTTGGGTTTGATCCAGACGGTCTTGGCCGGATCCGAGGGGTCCTTCTTACGGACCGCGCTCCCTGCCCATTGGAGTCCTTCCAAGGGGAGGAACCCCTTACCCGCTTCGGTCAGAACCCATGCGCCCTTCCCGTCCAAATCGGCGACCGTACCTTCCAAAATATCGTTCACACGGACGGACCTGCTTTCCTGAGGACGGCTGAGAGGCGCTTCCAGCGGTTTCTTAGACTCCTCCCCCGATGCGGATCCATGACCTATGGGCCCGCGGTACCCATGCCGTTTGTCATATTCCATCAGCCCTTCTCTCAGCGACTGGAAGGCCGCACGCTGCATCGTCAGATTCAGCGTGGTATGCACCTCCAGCCCGCTCCGGTAGAGTTCCTGACTTCCGTACCGCTCCATGAGATAACGGCGGACGTGCTCAATAAAGTAGGCGGATACATCCTGATATTTTTCTCTCTTCTTGAGTACGATGTTCTCCGCATCGGCGGCGCGCATCTGATCTTTTGAAATGAAATGTTCTCCGTACATCCGGACCAGAACCATGGACCTTCGCTTCAAGGCGGAATCCGGCTCCTTGTATGGATCGAAATGGGCGGGCGCCTTGGGAAGGCCCGCCAGCATCGCCGCTTCGGAAAGGCTCAAGTCTTTCACATGCTTCCCGAAATAGGTTTCGGACGCGGCCTCGACGCCGTAGGCCCCTTCTCCGAAGTAGATCTGATTGAGGTAGAGTTCGAGGATCTCTTTTTTGCTGAATCGTTTCTCGATTTGAAGGGCCAGGAGGATCTCCCGGATCTTCCTTTGTATGGTCCTCTCCGGAGAGAGGAAAAGGGTCTTGGCCAGCTGCTGGGTGATGGTGCTCCCTCCCTGCGTGATCTGTTTGGCCCGCAGGTTGGCCCAGAAAGCCCTGGAGATACCCTGAAAATCGATCCCGCCGTGCTGATAGAACCGGGCGTCCTCAATGGCAATGAAGGCCTTCACCAGGATATCGGGAATTTCGGAAAAGGGGAGAAGAATCCTTCTCTCGATGTAAAATTTCCCGGCCACCTCGTCGTTATCAGCATAGACCGTGGTGATCAGGCTCGGCCGGTAGTCCTTCAGCTTTGAGACATCCGTAAGTTCATGGAGAATCTGAGTGTACAGGAGAAAACCGGCCCCAGCGGCTGCCGAGAGAACAAGGACCAGCAGAAGAACCAATCCGGTGATCATCCATCTGAACCACCGCTTCTTTTTTGCGGGTCTCTTCATGGTCAAAACCCTGCGGCGCCGGATGATGATAACGGTGGGATCTGAGGAGCGGGCATGCCGTTATAAAAAACATTCGAGACAGAGACGGACATGAAGCTTTTTCCCAAGGCCGTCTGGTACCCCATGAAGGCAGCGAAAAGGATGACGAAGAGAAGGACGATCAACAGAAGAATCTTCTTCCAGACGGACATGCCCGGAGCCGCTTTAGAAACAGCGTCTTCCGGTTCGGAAACAGCCGCAGATCTTCCTGACTCACAGTTCCCGCAGACCGGACGACCGCCTGCGGGCAAGTCCCGGACGAGAGGACCCCCGCAGTAGATACAAAAACGATATTTAGGCGAGGGCGCTTCAGGCGCAGAAACAGATTCGGATGGGGGTTCCGGTTCAAACTCCTTCTGAAATTCAGGTCCGGTTAGAGCTGCCTCAGCAGCCATTCCGGAAGGCTCGGCAGAAACTGCCTCAGGCGCCTCCGCCTTAATTCGGGGTTCCGGAGGGACGGCTGCCGCAGGTTCCTCCTCTTTGACTGCCTGCATCTCATGCTCTTTTCTGAGGCGGATCATGAGGACTGAACCGCAGTGCCTGCATCTGACTCGGATCCCTTCCGGGGTGAGGCGCTTCTCATCCACACGGTATGCCTTGCCGCAGCCTTTGCAATGAATCAGCATGGCTCATTCCTTTCCGAAAAAAATTCCCTTCCCTGCTGAATCCTGATATTATACTGAAAAGACACAAAAAAACAACTTTATATTTTAAACCTCTTTGCACTCATGATAGGCTGTTTTCATGGAACGGATCCGGAAGATCACGCAACTCTTTGTCTTGGGTTTTGACGGAACCGAGCCCGATGCGCATATCCTCAGGATGATACGGGATTTCGGGATCGGGGGGGTCATCCTCTTCTCACGCAACATACGCGATCCTCAGCAGACGGCCGGGCTCATTCAGAATCTACAGGAGGTCTCAGAGATCCCTCTTCTCGTGGGGATCGACCAGGAAGGCGGGCGAGTCACCCGGCTGCCGGAGCCCTTTACGATCTTCCCGGGCAATCACGCCCTCGGCCTTTCACACTCCAGGAAACTCGCCTACGCCTTCGGCCGGGCCACGGCGGAAGAACTCTCAGCCGTGGGGATCAACCTCAATTTCGCCCCGGTCCTCGACGTCAACACCAACCCGGAGAATCCGGTCATCGGAACACGGGCCTTCTCCGGGGATCCGGAAGAGGTTGCAGACCTCGGATGCTCCGTGATCCGGGGACTTCAGGACTACGGGGTGATCGCCTGCGGCAAACATTTCCCCGGACACGGCGACACAACGCTTGATTCGCACCTGGACCTCCCCGCCGTGCGTCATGAGGAAGAGAGGCTGAGGCGCATGGAGATGCTCCCCTTCCGGAAGGCGATTGACTGCGGGCTTTCGACCCTGATGACGGCGCATGTGCTCTACCCTGCGTTCGACCCCGAACGCCCGGCCACCCTCTCCCGCCGGATGGTGCAGCAGATCTTGAGAGAGGAACTCCGCTTCAACGGCGTCGTCTTCAGCGATGACCTGGAGATGAAGGCCGTGGAGGACCGATGGGGGATTGAACGCTCATCTGTCCTTGCGATCAGCGCGGGTCTGGACGCCCTGCTCATCTGTCATGACCCCGCAAAACAGGAAAAGGCCCTTCACGCGGTCATGGATGCGGTGGAAGAGGGAGAGATCACCCTGGAACGGATCGATGAATCCGCAGGCAGGCTGCTCGACCTGAAGCGCAGGCGGCTCGGAACGCCTTTCCATATGGACCTTAAGAGGATTGAAACGCAGGTGGGATCGAGCGCCCACCGTGATCTGGCCTCGACCATCGCGGGTTATGGTAGGTAAAAAGGGGTCGAGGCTTCAAGGGGTCAAGGGGTCAAGTGAAATACTGATACCGGTAAACCGAGTACAAGAACGCAAGCAAAATCTCCAGAGAAAAACCCCTGATGTTTTCACCCACTCTTTTGGAGATGATCTTCGAATCAAAGGATCCATCCGCTTCCATGAAAATAGGAAGCATACCGGATCAGCTTCCGCACATCATGGTTCCACGCCTCCCACTTCTCAAGCAGCGCCTCGGCCGGCGTTTTTTCTTGCGCCAAGGTCATCTCCTCCAGCGGTTCCAGGAATCGGAGATCCTCTCCCTGCCGCCGGAGCCCCTCCTTCGCGATCCGGACCAGCTCCTGGGCCATGCTTAGGATGATCTTGCCTCCGATCCTGGCCTTGAGTCCCATACGGCAGACCTCTTCGTGCAGTTTCAGCCGGTCCTCAAAGCGGGAGCCTCGAACCATGTCCCAGGCCGCTCTCCGGGCCTCGCCATCATATAAAATGCCTTTCCAGAAAGCCGGAACCGATAGGACCATGCCCGGTGATTGAGCATCCACCCCGCGGACCTCGATATACTGTTTGAGACGAACCTCGGGGAAGAGCGTGCTCAAGTGAAGCCTCCAATCCTCTTCCGTGGCCTGCAGCCCTGATGCCCCTTTTTCCAGAAAATCGCCGAACCGCATGCCGTGCATGGGGATCCACTTCCCCTCACGGACCACAAAGAGCATGGGGACCCTGAGCGCATACTGAAGATAATCCTTAAAGGAGGCCCCTTCATTGAATGCAAAGGAGAGAAGGCCGCACCGGTCCGGATCCGTATGCATCCAGACATGTTCACGACGGGTCAGGAAGCCGTTGGGCCTTCCTCCGGAGATCGGTGAATTGGCGAACATGGCTGAGACCAGGGAGGTGATCCCCATGGCGGTTCGGAGTTTGTCCATGGCGTCCGCTTCGTCCGTGTAATCGAGGTTCACCTGGACCGTGGCCGTCTCTTTCATCATCTGGTGGGAGAGCGCCCCTTTGACTTTCAGATAGGGCGCCATAATATCATACCGGCACTTGTCCACAAAAGGGATCTCCTCCTGCCGGCTGACGGGATGCATCCCGATGCCGATGAAATCGATCCCCAGATCCTGGGTCACCGAGTAAAGCTCCCGGATATACCCCTTCAATTCTTCGGACAACTCGATGAGGGTCGGCCTGGGGGCGCCTGAAAGTTCGATCTGCGCTCCAGGCTCCAGGGTTACATTCGAGGAATCCTTACCCAGAAGGCAGATCAGATGTTCTTTTTCACACAAAGGCGCCCAACGGGGGTTCTTAAGCAGACGGTTCAGGATAGACTGAATCCCGCCCTCTCCCTTATAGGGGACCGCAACGCCGGATCCGGCATGGACCCCGAAGAGTTCGTATTCCCCTCCGATCCGGAGGTCTCCGGACGGTTTGCTCCCCTCATGAAAATACCGGATCAGATCCTCATACCCGATCCTCCGGGAACCCGGCTCATTCATTAAAAACCCTCCACGGCAAACCTGTTGACTGTGGAATGCTTCTCTGATACTGTGATGCTGATCAAACATTATATGTCATCGGCACGGATCTGTCATCCTGAAAAGTTTGTGGATTTTTTATGTCCCATTTGAAAATCGGTTTTGTCATGGACCCCATCGAGGCCATCCGGACCGAGGTCGATTCCACCTACCTCCTCATGCTCGAATCCCAGCGCCGGGATCATGAGATCTTTTACATGACGGTCCCCGACCTCTACCTGCATACCCAGACCCCCATGGCGACCGGCCGGGCCATCCGGGTCTTCCGAGGCAAAGAATACTTCCGGCTCGGAGACGAAACCCTCCTCTGCCTGAACGATCTCGATGTTCTCTTCATGCGCAAGGACCCGCCCTTTGACATGGATTACTGTATGGCCACCCTGATCCTGAGCATGGTCCACACTAAAACCCTGGTGATCAACAGCCCCCAGGGACTCAGGGACTGCAACGAAAAGGTATCGGTCCTGCGGTTCCCCGAGCTGATCCCGGAGACCATCGTCAGCAGGCGGATATCCGTCCTTCAAAAATTCCTCCAGGAGATGAACGGGGAGATGATCGTGAAGCCTCTCGACAAGTCCTGTGGCAGAGAGATCCTCTATGTGCATCAGGACGACAGCAACGCCAATACCCTTCTTGAGATGGCCACGAAAGAAGAGAGCCGCTTCGTCATGGCCCAGCGTTACCTCCATGAGGCGGCTCAGGGCGATAAACGGATCATCCTGCTCAACGGCGAGCCCATCGGCGCCGTGCTCTGGCTCCCCCCGCAGAACAGCTTTGACAGGCCCCCCATCCGTTCCCCTTGGCATGCGGCCGGTACCGAACTCACTGAACGGGAACGCGTAGTCTGCCGGACCATAGCCCCTTTCCTTAAAGAAAACGGTTTATTCCTCGCAGGCATTGACATGATCGGAGGCTGCCTGATCGAGATCAACATCACCAGCCCTACCTGCCTGCATGAGATCAACGCATTGAACCGGGACTGCCTCGAATCAAAAGTGATCGACTTCGTCGAAGAGGAATGCAGGAAACGACGGCCATGACCATGAAGGAATAGCTGTCCGGTCTGGTTAATCCACATGGGCGCCGACCTCTGCATTCCGCAGTCTTTCGTAAAACTCACCAACCGCTGATGTGCCTTCAGCCGGCGACCAGGCAGCAAACTCTGCCGCGGTTTGGGCATCATACGGCCCCTGTTTAACCTCAAAAAACACCGAATGATCGGCAATGGGGATCCAGGAATGCCATACATTCAGAGGGATTTCAAACCCGACCGTATCCGTTCCGGGGCCGACAGAGCGGCGTTCGGTCACGAAGCCCGCGTCATCGAACAGCATCACATCAAAACGGCCGAGAATGACCACCGCGAATTCCCACTTCATTGGGTGCCGATGCGGCCGGAAATAAGAACCAGGCCTGGCCGCTACGAATAACCGCTGCACCGGATCGGACGGTAATTCATGAACATTGTGGTTGATGCGCCTTCTAACATTCGCACCAGCCCGGGCAATCAAATCATCAATCAAATCGGATGTAATCAGTTTCATTCAACCCCCCTTGATCATGCGGCCAACCGGTAGGATTGGCCTGACGAATCGTAAAGTCGATGGATTGCTCATTCATACCTTAAGGCGTCAATGGGGTCGAGAAGCGATGCCTTGTATGCCGGGTAAAACCCGAAAAACACTCCGACCAACCCTGAAAATCCGAAGGCCAGTATAATCGCAAGGGGAGATATAACGGTGGGCCATCCTGCGAGCATGGACAGAATCTTTGAACCGGATATGCCGATCATCACCCCGGCGACACCGCCGATGAATGATAATATGATCGCTTCAACCATGAACTGCATCCGAATGTCCCAGGTTTTTGCCCCGACGGCCATTCTGATCCCGATCTCTCTGGTCCTCTCCGTGACCGATACGAGCATGATGTTCATGATTCCGATGCCTCCGACAAGGAGAGAGACGGACGCTATGGCGCCCAGCAGTAAAGTCATGACCTTTGCCGATTGTTCCGCCGTCTCCATCATCTGGGTCAGATTTCGGACGGTGAAGTCATTCTCCTGCTTTGGGCCGATTCGATGTCTCTGTCTGAGCAGCTCGTTGATCTGTTTCTCGGCAGCCGGCAGGTCTTCTCTGTTTTTTGCTTTGACCATGATGATCCTGACCATTCCCGGGAAAGTCGTCCCGAAAAGCTTCTTCTGCGCCGTGGTGACAGGAACATAAACGGTATCGTCCTGATCCTGGCCTGTCGGGGTCTGTCCTTTTGCCGCAAGGACGCCTATAACCATGAACGGAACCTTCTTGATCCTGATCATCCGGCCCAACGGGTCCATATACCCGAAAAGATTCTCCGAGACCGTCTTACCCAAGAGACATACTTTCACGGCGCTCTTGACATCCTGCTCTGTAAAAGGTCTCCCGGCAGATAGGGACCAGTCCCTGACCCTCAGCATACCCGGAGTGGTTCCGACGACCCCGGTTGACCAGTTTTCGTGTCCATAAACGATTTGTGCAACCCCGCTGAGAATCGGCGCGACGTCCCGGACTGCGGGGCATTCCTTCCGGACGGCCTCTGCATCACCCGTGGTCAGTGACGGCTGTGTGCCTGAACCCATTCTCACGCCTCCGGCGGTGGTTGCTCCTGGAAGGATGATGAGAAGATTGCTTCCCATGCTCGAAATCTGCTCAGCGATCTGCCGGCTTGCTCCTGTGCCGACAGCCAGCATGATAATCACCGCGCCGACACCGATGATCACTCCGAGCATGGTCAGAGCGGAGCGCGTCTTGTTCACTCTTAATGCCCTGAATGATATTCTGAGGGTTGAAGGAAGATTAATCATGATTGTTCCTGCCTCATGTCGCTGATCACATGACCGTCCAGGAACCGAATGATCCGCCTGCTGTATGCTGCGATGTCCGCCTCATGGGTTACAAGGATAACCGTGATGTTGGATTCCGCATTCAGTTTGACAAATATCTCCATGATTTCAGCGCTCGTCCTGGTGTCAAGGTTCCCGGTCGGCTCATCCGCAAGGATGATGGGCGCATGATTGACGAGGGCCCTGGCGATGGCCACTCTCTGCTGCTGGCCGCCTGAAAGCTGATTGGGATGATGGTTTTCCCTCCCCTCAAGACCGACGCTTTTGAGCGCATCGGCTGCATGCTCTCTTCTTTCTCTTGCAGGCATCCCGTCATAAAGCATCGGAAGCTCGACATTTTCAAGGGCGGATGTCCTTGGAAGCAGATTAAATCCCTGGAAGACAAAACCGATTTTTTTATTCCTTATTCCTGCAAGTTCATCCCTGTCAAGATCACCCACATTCATATGCTCCAGGAAATATTTGCCGTCCGTCGGCTGATCAAGGCAGCCCAGGATATTCATAAAAGTTGATTTACCGGAACCTGATGGACCCATGACGGCAACAAATTCACCTTTACCTATGGTTAAAGACACTCCTCCGAGCGCATTCACATCAACATCACCCAGCCTGTAGATTTTAGTAATTTCCTGCGCTTCAATGATGGCCATATCAGAACATCCTCGGCCCGGAAGGCATGGACGGTTGTTTTGCCGGCGCAAGAGATTCTACGATGATATCCTGCCCTTCTTTGATGTCACCGGAGACAAGCTCGGTATCCTTCCCGTCACTGATGCCGGTTGAAACCGGTATGCGTTTCGGTTTCCCCTGTTCGAGTATCCAGACTCCGGGCCCTTTCGGCCTTTCCGCCGTCTTTGCCTTTTCCGGCGGCTGGAACCTCAGCGCGGCATTCGGTATCGTCAGCACATCTTTTTTAACGGATATAATAACGGATACTTCGGCGGTCATTCCCGGTTTGAGCTTAAACTCAGGATTATCCACGATGATCACGACATCATACGTAACCACATTCTGGACGGTGATCGGGGCATTCCTGACCTGAAAAACCTTGCCCTTGAAAGTCAAGTCCGGATAAGCATCCACGGTAAATTCAACATCCTGCCCGACCATGACCTTCCCGATATCCGCCTCATCCACATTCGTATCAATCTGCATTTTTGTCAGATCCTGCGCAATGGTAAAGAGGGTCGGGGTCTGAAAGCTCGCCGCAACCGTCTGGCCGACGTCCACACTTCTCGACACGACAATCCCGTCTACCGGAGACACAATCCTTGTATAACGAAGGTTGGTCCCGGCAAGGTTTAATGCCGCCTCGGCCTTGGCGATCTCCGCCTTTGCCGCGCTGCTCCCGGCAACGGATGTCTCATAATTCGTCTCTGATGTATCGAGATCACTCCTGGCAATGTAGTTTTTCAAAAACAGTTCCTTATTCCGGTTCAGGGTCCTCTTGGCATCAAGAAGCGCCGCTTCGGCTTTCTCCAGATTGGCTTTCGCCGAAAGAAGATTGGCCTTTGCCTGGTTCACCTGTGCCTCAAACAGAGCCGGATCTATCCGGGCGATCAACTGCCCTTTCTTTACAGGAGAATTGAAATCCGCGTATAATTCCTTGATCGTCCCCGATACCTGGGTGCCTACCAGAACCGTGGTCACAGGGTTGACGGTGCCCGTGGCCGTAACGGTCATTTCGATATCCCCTTTGACGATCTTGTCTGTTCTGTATTCCGGCTCATTTTCTTTGTCCCTGAATAAAACAGATCCGGCAACAGCCATGAAAATAATGATTCCGCTGATCAGCGCTATTTTTTTCATCTCTCCCCCATCGCCTTCTCAAGGCTTGCCCGAGCCGCCTTGTCTTCACAAAGCATCCGGATATAGGCTCTCCTTATATGCATGACCGCCGTTTCGGCGCCTGACATGTTCACCCATTGAAAGGCCCCCTGTCAAGAGGTAAAAAATCCTTTTTAGCGGAACCGGACGGTTGTAGAAAATTGCCGCAGGTATTGAAAAGAAGTTGAGGTCGGATGAAACAGGAAGAGCCGCCCTGTGAGGCGTCGTCTAATGATGTTCCTTCACCTTGCTGAAGGTGATTCCCGGCCACTTCTCCATGACAAACTCGAGGCTCCATTTGCTTGCGGCAAGATACGCCAAATGTCCTTCAGCGTCGTAGGACAGATTGGCCTGGTTCTTCCTGACAAATTCTTCCAGCTTCTTTTTGTCATCGTACTCGATCCACCGGGCCATGGTGAAATCCGTCGGGACATAGGCGGCCTCGACCCCGTATTCGTTCTTCAGACGGGCCATGGTCACGTCGAACTGCAGAACCCCGACGGCCCCCAAAATATAGTCATTCCCCATCAGCGGGCGGAAAACCTGTACCGCTCCCTCCTCGGCCAACTGGGTCAATCCCGTTCGAAGCTGCTTGGATTTGATCGGGTTCTTCAGCACGGCCCGCCGGAAGTATTCCGGCGCAAAGTTGGGGATACCGGTGAACTGCAGGGGTTCCTTGTCCGTAAAGGTATCGCCGATCTTGATGGTCCCATGATTGTGGATGCCGATAATATCGCCGGCATAGGCCTCCTCCACGTGCGTCCTCTCCTGGGCCATGAAGATGGTGGCATTGGAGAGGGTCATCTCCTTGCCGGTCCGATGGTGGCGGACCTTCATCCCCCGTGTGAACCTGCCCGAACAGATTCGAAGGAATGCGATGCGGTCCCGGTGGGCCGGATCCATGTTGGCCTGGATCTTGAAGACGAACCCGGAAAAGGTCTCCTCGTAGGGCGACACCTCACGGGACAGGGCGGTCATCGGACCGGGGGGAGGAGCCATCTCAACGAATGAATCGAGCAGCTCTCTGACGCCGAAGTTATTGAGAGCGCTTCCGAAAAACACAGGCGTCTGATACCCCTTGAGATAGCCCTGGTAATCAAAGGGGTTGGCGGCGTTCTGGAGCAGAGCGGCATCCTCCCGCAGTTCGTCGGCCTGACTTCCCAGCAAGACGTCCAGTCTGGGATCGGAGAGGTCGGAGATCATAATCCTATCCTGTGTCCGGGTCTCCTTGCCGGAGGTGAAGAGCTGAAGTTCCTTACGGTTCAGGTTGTAGACCCCCTTGAAGAGCTTTCCCATCCCGATCGGCCACGTCATGGGCGCGCATTCAATCTGCAATTTGTCCTCGATGTCGGCCAGCAGGTCCAGGGGAGGCAGCCCCTCCCGGTCGAGCTTGTTGATAAAGGTCATAATCGGGGTGTTACGCATACGGCAGACCTCCATCAGCTTCTCGGTCTGCGGCTCAACGCCTTTGCCGCTGTCGATCACCATCAGGGCGCTGTCCACAGCCGTGAGCACCCGGTAGGTGTCTTCCGAGAAATCCTGGTGTCCCGGCGTGTCGAGCAGGTTGACCTCGAAATCCCGGTAGTTGAAATTCATGACGGATGTGGTGACCGAGATCCCGCGTTCCTTTTCGATGGCCATCCAGTCACTGGTGGCATAACGGGCAGCCTTCTTTGATTTGACCGCGCCGGCAAGCTGGATCGCTCCGCCGAACAGGAGGAGTTTTTCCGTCAGGGTGGTTTTCCCTGCATCAGGATGGCTGATGATCCCGAAGGTGCGCCGCCGGTCCACCTCATTCTGATCATGTTTTTTCATGGTTATCATGGTGTTTTGCGCCATCGCTTCACGGACACAAAAAAACGGGCCGCAACAGGCCCGACTGTTTCGTACACATTACACTAAATACCGGGCTGTTGTCAAGAATGCTTGATTAATGGTTTATAAATGGAAAATTTTCACAGCAAGACCCTGGACCGCACATTTGACACGGTCTACTTTGTTCCCGGCATAACCGTGGCCGGAGCGGATCAACCTGCAGGCCGGATTCCCCAGGGGAGCCCGGATGCCAGCCGGAGCCACATCACGCCCCCCTCAACCGCATCGTCAGGCGTTGACTTTTCCGATCTTAAAAAGGCAGAGGGAGGCAGAACCGTCGCCGAAATTTACGCCGACAAAAGCAATCTCTCAGGCAAGAACGTGACGGTGCGCGGCAAGGTGGTCAAGTTCACCCCGGAGATTATGGGAAAGAACTGGCTTCACCTGCAGGATGGAACCGGCGATCAGGGGACTCATGACCTGACCATCACCACCAACGGGACGGCCAAAGTAGGTGATACGGTTCTGGCCAGCGGTGTCGTGGCCGTGGACAAAGACTTCGGCGCCGGCTATCGATATGCCGTCATCATTGAAGACGCCAAAATCACGGTTGAATAAACAACAGGGATCTGTCCTCGAAGATACCCATCTACGATCCGGACCTGCAGGTCCCCGCGTGTCTCATCCCTGCGGAGGTACGGTGGTTTGATCTGCTCGGTCATCAATCATGCTCCATGAGCAATTCCTGTCGAGTGGAAATGGGAAATGTCCCGCCTCTCTCTTTGAGGTTATTTTGCCCGGCGCAGAGTTTTTCCCGCATTCAACAAGCATACTCAGGAATGATGTATGTCCTCGGAATTCAATTCCTGCAGGGAGCGGACTCCCTCGAAGTATCTTTATTTCTCAGAGGTCTTGAACGAGCGCTCAAACAGATCATCAATGGCCCGCCTGCCTTCGTCGCTCAAATAACGTGTGCCGGTAACGGCTATTGTTTTATGTGATATCACCGGATCTTCGGTTACCCATTCATTATGGATCCAGGAAACCCACTCTTTCCGATCCTGCTCAAACAGGTACACGGGCCTGTTGAATAACTTTGCCAGTTCAACACCCCATCCTGTGCCTCCCTTGACGGTTCCATTCGACAATAACCAGCCGACGGCAAAGACCTGATAACCGTTGTTGACGATATGGAACAAGACCTGGAAGATCTTTTGCATCATGGGCGTTGTTGCCAATGAGCGTTCCATCCGTTTCTTGATGATGTCCGGACCCACGGCGCCACGCGACAGCTCCTCATCGGACAAGATTCTCAGTCCCCGCTCACGGCTGATATCATGCCCTTCAAAATTAAAGGTCACCTCTGTCATGCCCCACTTCTCAGCCGTTTGTCCGAAATATTCTTCCGTGCCTCTGTGACCGCCTGTATACATAGTGATTTTATCAGGTTCCAACATGATCTGCTCCTTTTGATGTTTCTTGATTGATGAAAATACAACAGCGCGGATCAGGCGCAGCCTTTAGGACTTAGTGGTCCTGTTCGTAAATATGGTGACGTACCGAGAGGGTCGTAGGGCGGTCTCGTCAAGGCGCGCGACTGAGGCGTACCCTTCTGGTACACCGCAAGGAGCGAAACTTTGATCCGACCGCCCTACGACCCTCGAATGCCACCGTATTTACGAATAGGGCCCCTTAGCCTGCATCCGGTTCGACATTCCTTTCGACGAACATCCCCAAGGGCAAGTGATTCCTGTCTGTTACTTTATGACATCTAAGATAATTTCTTTGTAACATACTCGATAAGAGTTTTCACTTTGATACCCCATTTTTGTTCCAGCAAATCTCTTTGCCTCAATATTGCAGTATCAGATGTTATAAAAATGTCTCGCTCAGCCATCATATGTGCATACAATAGTAAAGCATCTTTATGGTTCATGTCATAATTCTTGTCCCCGGGTTCTGCATTAGGGAAAATAACTTCAAATATTTCCTTTACCTTTTCCTTGTCCACAAATTTAACGGGAAACTCGAGTGGGAAGGTAAAAATTGCTGGCTTAGCTACATTCACATATGGTCCGATCATCTCCCGTATATAGCCGGGTAGATTGTCTGGTTTTTTATGATCGTAATCCGTGTACAACTGCGTGGTCACACCGAGTTCACAAGCGCCTCTGTCCCGAAGAGACTTAAGCCTTTACACGAGTTGCTGAATTTCCTCCTTTTTGGCGTTTAAGTTACCGTATCGGTTTTCTAAAGACCCGCCTTCAGACCACGCCCAGTCTCTTAATACATTGGTATCTAATGTGATTTTGTCCATTTCAGAGATTACATAACGCATAGCGTTTTATCCGTAGCGCCGGAGGCGTTTCGGATAAAACGCGTTGGACTGAACCGATCAGCTATCATGCATACTTTTATCAAGATCTATGGGAATTGTAAACATATTTCTTTTTGTGGAGAGACCCTCAGAACCCCGTTAGAAGTAATTTCGACAAGAGGTCATTCCGATTAAATAAATATAGGGGAAGTGTCCCTATGTTATTGCTATGGAATCATTGTGATTGAGGAATAAAATGAACACGGACGGCTACAGGATCGATGCCGCCGAGGAGATGGCGAGTTCGAGGAAGAACTCGGGGAAGATCCCGATGGCGAGCACGGCAATCACGGCAGCGAAAAGGACGGCGGACATGGCCGTGGAGACATTGAGCACGGGTTCCTTGACCGGCTCGGCCATGTACATCTTCATGATGACCCGGAGATAATAGAAGGCGGAGACCGCGGAATTGAGCACGCCGATCACGGCCAGCCAGACATAGCCTGCCTTGACCGCTCCCATGAAGATATAGAACTTTCCTGCAAACCCGGCCGTAGGGGGGATGCCGGCGAGCGAGAACATGAAGACCATCATCACAAAGGCCGAGGCCGGGCTGATCCCGGCGAGGCCGGAAAAATCATCGATCCGGTCCCCGACCCCTCCCACGCGGTTAAGCAGGATGACCACGCCGAAGGCGCCGATGTTCATGAAGGCGTACACGAAGAGATAGAGGAGCACACTCGACGTTCCGGTCTCGCCTCCCACGATGAACCCGATCATGAGATAGCCGGCATGGGCGATGCTGGAATAGGCGAGCATCCGCTTGATGTTGGTCTGCCTGAGAGCGATGAAGTTCCCGGTGATCATGGTGGCAATAGAGAGACAGATGAAAAGGGTCACCCAGTCCGGACGAAGGGATCCGAAGGCCACGGTGAAGACCCGGATCAGGGCGGCAAAGGCCGCGGCCTTGGGCCCCACGGACATGAAGGCAGTGACCGAGGTAGGCGCCCCTTCATAGACATCCGGACTCCAGAAGTGGAAAGGCACGGCGGCAATTTTGAAGGCAAACCCGGCGGCCATCATGATCACGGCGAGCAGGAGAAGCCCGGAGAAATGCCCCCCGGCGACGAGGCCTCCGATGGTTGCAAGATCCAGGCTCCCGGTCAGGCCGTAGGTCATCATGACCCCGTAGAGGAAAAAACCAGAAGAGAAGGACCCGAGCAGGTAGTACTTGAGCGAGGCCTCATTGGATTTATCGTTTCTTTTAAAGAGCCCGGCCAGGATGTAGAGGGAGATGGCCATGAGTTCGAGACCCACGTAGATCACGAGAAGGTTGGTCCCCGAGGCCATGATCATCTGACCGAGGACGGCAAGGAGGACGATGGCGTAAAACTCCCCGTAATTGTATCCTTCCAGCGCCAGAAACCGGACCGAGATCCCCATGACCATGATGCCCGCCGCGCAGAAGATGATCTTGAAGAACTGGGCATAGGCGTCAGCCGAGAGACCCGCGATGTGCGTGGGGATGTTCAGGGCGAGTGATTGGTAACTGAGTATCCCGGCGGCTGCAAGGCCGAAGGCGCCGAGAAAGGCGAGGAAACCCTTGTTCACCCTTGGCCAGGCAAAATCAATGATCAGCACGGCCAGAGCGGAGAACAGAACCATGAGTTCAGGCGTCATGGCCGTAAGATTGGGAAGGGACGGCATGGGGATGGTCATATCAAATATATCCTCATATACTTTCCTTGGAATTTAGTATCTTGCTCCACTCAGAGTCACAACCTTGAACCTATGGTTTTAGGGTTCCAGGGTTCCAGGGTTCAAGTGAGAACCCTGTTCCTATGATATTCCACTGGAGTCCTCGAGTCCCCGGTCACCGGACCCCTTCTGCCCTTCTCCGCCTTTCACTTGGACCCTTGACTCCTCGGCCCCTTGAATCCTTTCTGTTACGGCCCCGTCGCTGCCTGAAAGGCCTGCAACGGCTCGATCAGGTGCTGCACCGAGGCATTGAGCATATTTAAAAACGGGTCCGGATAAAAACCGATCCAGAAAACCAGGACCAGAAGAGGCAGAAGCGTCACGACCTCCCGGAGGCTGAGGTCGGTGAGCTTCTCGTTCTCCTTGATGACCATGGGGTTGAAGATCACCCGCTGATAGAGCCAGAGCATATACGCCGCCCCCAGGATGATGCCGAAGGCCCCCACCACGGCCGCGATCCGGTAATGGGACGTAAAGGCCCCGACCAGGATCAGAAACTCGCCGATGAACCCGTTGGTCCCGGGGAGCCCGATGGAGGCCAGGGTGAAGATCGAAAACAGGGCCGCATAAATGGGCATGACCCGGGCGATCCCCCCGAAATCGGCGATCATGCGGGTGTGCCGCCGCTCATAGATCAGACCCACGATCAGGAACAGGGCGCCGGTAACGATCCCGTGGTTGAACATCTGCAGGATCCCGCCGGATACGCCCTGAAGATTATAGGCAAAAATCCCGAGCATCACATATCCCATGTGCGAGACCGAAGAATAGGCGACCAGCTTTTTCATGTCCCTCTGCATCATGGCGACCAGCGCCCCGTAGATGATGGCCGTGGAGGCGAGGATCATCATGATCTTCACAGTCTCCGGTCTGAGCGCCATCTCCGGGCACATGGGAATGGCGAACCGGAGAAACCCGTTCTGAGCGCCATCTCCGGGCACATGGGAATGGCGAACCGGAGAAACCCGTAGGTCCCCATCTTCAGGAGGACACCGGCCAGGATCACGGAACCGGCCGTGGGCGCCTCCACGTGGGCGTCCGGAAGCCAGGTGTGGAAGGGGAACATGGGAACCTTGAAGGCAAACCCGAGGAACAGCGCCCAGAAGACCCAGAACTGCATCTTCGGGCTGAAGCCGGATGCCGCCTGCGTGATGGCCTGAATATCAAAACTCTGCGGGTCCCCACTGTGGATATAGAGGGTAAGGATCGCAATCAGCATGAGGACCGACCCGGACAGGGTGTAAAGGAAGAACTTGATCGCCGCATAGAGCTTGCGGCCCCCGCCCCAGATGCCGATCAGCAGGAACATGGGGATCAACTCCAGCTCCCAGAAGACATAGAAAAGAAAGAGGTCGGTGGAGACAAAGACCCCCAGCATGGCCGTTTCGAGGACCAGGAGGGCGATCATATACCCCTTGACGCGCAGAGTGACGGCGGTCCATGAGGAAAGCACGGCGACCATGCTGAGCAGGGTGGTCAGAAAAACCAAGAGGAGGCTGATCCCGTCCACACCCACCGAGTAATGGATCCCCCATGTAGGAATCCATGGGACTGATTCCGTAAACTGCATGAGGTAGGTGCCCCGGTCGAAGCGGATGACCGGATAGAGTGAAAGTCCAAAGGTGATCACGGAGGTCAGGAAGGCCTCCCGGCGGATCGCCTCTGCGCTGCGCTTTGGCGTGAGGAGAATCAGCAGCACGCCGAAGAGAGGAAAGAACGTGATCAGGCTGAGGATATGTTCCGTCATTGATGCTCCATACAATAATCAGCCACGAATGGGCACGAATATTACGAATATCATAAATATGTATCCTGGTGTTTTATTGTCTTTGTCTTCATCGGCGCCAATTCGTGTCAATTCGTGGCTGAATCTTTTCTTTCATTATGCAAAGAGATAGAATCCCAGGATGATCACCACGCCGGTCACCATGAACAAGGCATAGTTTTCCACATGGCCGGTATGGAACTTGCGGATCCGCTCCCCGAAAAAGTTGGATATCCCGGCCGTCCCGTTCACGATCCCGTCGATCACCCAGGCGTCCACGAACTCCCACAGAAAGGTCGCAAAGCGTTTGCCGGGATTCACAAAAAGAAAATCATAGATCTCATCCATGTACCACTTGTTCAGAACGGCCCTGTAGAGGCCGCCCAGGCCTGATGCCAGTTTCCCGGGAAGCCAGGGGCTCACGAGATACATAAACGCGGCCAGCCCGATCCCGGCCAGGGCGATGACCACAGAGACCCCTGCCATCATGCGTTCAAGATGGGTGGCGCCCCCGGCGGCTTCATGGCCGTGCCCGAATACAGGGCCCAGGAAGTGGTGGATCCAGTTGCCCCCGCCCCACGCCTCGGGCAGACCGGCAAACCCTGCGATGGCGGAAAAGACGGCGAGCGCCACCAGAGGCCCCACCATGCTCCAGGGGGATTCATGGAGGCGGCGCGCGGCCTTGGTCTCCACACGGGACGACGCGCGGCCTTGGTCTCCACACGGGACTTCCCGTGGAAGGTCATAAAGACCAGGCGGAACATGTAAAAGGCGGTCATCAGAGCGGCGGAGGCGCCGAGCAGGTAAAGAACCGCACCGTAGTTCGTGCCGTGGGAGTAGGCCTGCCAGAGGATCTCATCCTTGCTGAAGAAACCGGCAAGCGGCGGGATCCCGGATATGGCCAGCGCGGCTACGACGAAGGTCCCATAGGTCCAGGGAATTTTGTCCCTGAGCCCGCCCATCTTGCGCATATCCTGCTCCCCGGACATGGCGTGGATCACCGAACCGGAACCGAGGAAGAGGAGGGCCTTGAAAAAGGCGTGGGTCAGAAGATGAAAGATCGCGGCCGTATAGGCGCCGATCCCCAGGGCCAGGAACATGTAGCCGAGCTGGCTGACCGTGGAGTAGGCCAGGACCCGTTTGATATCATTCTGGGCGAGGCCGATGGTCGCAGCGAAAAAGGCGGTGAACCCGCCCACGCATCCCACCACCATCAGCGCCGTTGAAGATTCGGAAAAGAGCGGGTTGGCCCGCGCCACCATGTAAACCCCGGCCGTGACCATGGTCGCGGCATGGATCAGGGCCGAGACCGGCGTAGGGCCTTCCATGGCGTCCGGGAGCCAGACGTGGAGCGGGAACTGCGCGGACTTTCCAACGGCCCCGACAAAGAGGAGCAGGCAGATCACGGTCGTAAGGTCCGCCTGGATGGTCGTGACATAGAGGGGGATGGAGAGGGTCTGACCGACGATGGTCTGGACCGCGCCGAAGACCTCGTGATAGTCCAGGGTCCTGAAGGTGTAAAAGATCAGCATGATCCCGAGGCCGAACCCGAAGTCGCCGATCCGATTCACCACAAAGGCCTTTTTTCCTGCGTCCGAGGCCGACTTCTTTTCATACCAGAACCCGATGAGCAGATAGGAACAGAGCCCGACCGCCTCCCAGCCCACATAGAGGAGCAGAAAATTGTCGGCCATAACCAGGATGAGCATGGAGAAGGTGAAGAGGGAGAGGTAGGCGAAGAACCGCGCAAACCCTTTGTCCCCGTGCATGTAGCCGATGGAATAGATGTGGATCAATGAGGCCACCAAGGTGACCATGGCGATCATCGCTGCGGTGAGGGGGTCGATGTTGAACCCGATGCTCGCCCTGAAATCGCCCGAGGAGATCCATTCATAGACCGTGCCGTAGAAGGTCTCACCGGAAAGGACCCGGCCCAGGGTGATGAGGGAGAGGACGCAGGACCCCGCCACGGCGCCGATGGAGACGGCGGCTGCGCGGGTCTTCAGCCACTTGCCGAAGAGGCCGTTCACCACAAACGCAAGCAGTGGAAGTAATGGAATCAATATATGCAACCAGGTCGGCGCGTGTTCCAAGCGTTCCTCCTCCAAAAACCTCTAAAAAGGATTCGAGGGGTCTAGGGGTCAAGGGTTCAAGTGAAATACCTAAATACCAATAACCACCTTACAAACCCTTGGGTCCCCAGAGCCTTTTGTTTTCTTCCTTTCACTCGACCCCTGGAACCCTGGGCCCCTTGGCCCCTTGGCCCCTTTGTTCTTCATCCTTGAATCTTGTATCCTTCTCTTTCACGTACTTTCACTAATGCTTCATCAGATGAAATTCGTCCGCATTCAGGGTCTCACGATTCCGGTAGAGCAGCAGGATGATGGCCAGCCCCACGGCGGCCTCGGCTGCGGCCACGGTCATGACGAACAGGACAAAGACCTGGCCGGCCATATCATGGTAATACCGGGCAAAGGAGACAAAACAGATATTGACGCCGTTCATCATCAACTCGATGGACATGAACATCAGAAAGATATTTCTCCGGATCAGGAAACCGGCCACTCCGATCAGAAAGAGGAGTGTCCCCAGGAGAATGTAGTGTTCCAATGTGATCGTCATGTTCATACCT
>Ga0210058_1000582_pt1 | contig 34952 bp, 35 predicted proteins | sample CryGeymeta201511_FD_183979 | JGI IMG/M metagenome (GOLD analysis project Ga0210058, IMG submission 183979) | Groundwater microbial communities from Crystal Geyser aquifers in Utah, USA - Crystal Geyser metaG 2015-11 (SPAdes) (version 2) | ecosystem: Environmental > Aquatic > Deep subsurface >...
TTTCTCTGACGGAGGATTTTATGAGGAGAATTGTTTTTCTATTGCTTATCTTTTTGCTTTCTGCCTGCGGCAGTCCACAGGTTTATAAGGATGTGTTCAATACAGACAGCGGGCCGAATGTAAGGAGTTTCAGTGCCTCTGTTGATGCCTGCTATCTCGCAGTTAAAAAAGCAATACTGACTCAGAACTTCAGGATAGAAAAAGAGGACATACAGGCAAAATCATTCACGGCAGCGAGATACTTTGAGGACGGCAAGGACAGCACTGTCCTTACCGTTAATGCAAATGTCATAGCAGCAGGCAAGGATAAGGCTACCATTTATGTGAGTGCAGTTCAGCATGTTGAAAAAGTCAGAACAAAAACCGACCGAACTTTTTTCGGGCTAATCCCTGTTGGAAGCGAAGCCACAAAGGTTAAACAGGAGGAAAGAACTGTTGAAGATGTGGAATTCTACAAAAAATTCTTTGAGGCGGTGGAGAAGGAGATAAAGGTTATAGCGAATAGATAGCTGTCAGCCTTTGTTACGGGAATAAGGGATTGATGACTGTAATAGAGTCAAAATGCTTAAAGTGTTCACTGTTGGCTGTGTAAATGCTATAAATGCCGTTGTCTATCATAGTGGCTGCAAGAAGACAGTCAAAGATAGATTGGGACTTGGGGTTATGTTTTTCTATAAGGCTGCTTATGGTATCAATAGTTCGGGGCAAAGGGGCAATTATACGGATATTGCTTTTTTTGTAAAACTCCAGAAGTTCTTTCGCCTTTATAGGAGACAGCGGATGCTCAACCCTTCTTTTGTCGGTAATAATCGCATAAAGTTCAACGAGATTTTGGACGGCAATAACAGCCTCTATCTCATGTTTTATGGTTTTTTCAACAATAGATTTACAGGTGTCATTGAATTCGGAATCCTTATTGTTGGCATAGACAAGGATATTGGTATCAATCAAACTTGCGGTCAAGATACTCACCGTAAAGCTTTTCCCTGTCAAATGCCTGTCTTTCTATATGTCCGAGATGAAAGGCCGGTATCTTTGAAGGGCGAATTTTCGTTTTTATTTCTTGCAATGTCCTGCTTTTCTTTCTCAGATATTCTGCAAAGTCTATTATCTCGTCAATCCTCTCTGCAGGCAGACTTTCCAAAATATCTATTATTTTTTTCTGTTTTTCAGCTTGCGTCGGCATTGTTTAAATCCTCTTTATACAGTATAGCAAATCTATTTGAAATTTATCATACACGCGGTTTTCTGTCAAATTTTGGGACGCACAGGCCATTGGCCTTTAAAACTAAAATCCAGGGAGGTTTGTTATGAGACGCAAAGTATTCGGCATGGTTGCAATAATGATTTTTGAGTATTTAATAACAAACTCAATAGTTCTTGCCGGAAGCAAACTCGAAAAAATTCCGATTACTGAGGAAACAGTCGTTGGAAAATGGGAAGCAGAATGGAAAACCGGAAAAGATAGCGGCACAATGCTACTGACCATTGATGATACTGAGTCTATCAATTACCGCGTAAAAAGCAACGTATCCGGAAACATCTGGAAATTCAAGCATCGCATTCAAAAATTCGGCCCTCATGGGATTGAGTGCGGTAAGTGCGATAAGACAATAACCGATACTTATGAGTTATTCAGGGACGAACAAGGAAATCTAATATTGAAAGGCGACTGCAAAATCACCCCGCTTGGGGAAATTGTAGAAATCGAGGCAAGAAAAATCGGCTTAAAATGAAGCTTACATCTACTGTCCGATACCCGATCGAAAAAAGAATTGCTCCGGGCATGGACAGCGTGATTAGAATTTATGGCAGTTCAAAATTGCCCGCAACTATTCCGGGAACGGTTATGTCCTCGTCTATGTCTTCCCACCTGAGAGCGTACCCGTTCAGACAAACCGTTATCTGCTTAAGCTGTTCGTCAGAAGCGGATTTGAGCCTCTTGAACCGATAGGCAGGAAAACTGATAATGCGGCTGTCGGTAAGCTCAATAAATATCCTTCTGCCTTCCGCCCACGCCCGTATTGCCGCGGGCTCAACTGAAATATCTTTCTCAATTATTACGGCGTTCATAATACTTCTCCTTCAGAAATGTCCGATGTTCGTAAACAAGCTTCTCTATTTCTCTCAACAAATGCGGAGCTACTCCTTTATTTCTTGCAAGTTTTATCGATTCAAGCCAAAACTTGCATTCGCCATCCGGTGTTGCGACATGTATATGCGGAGGCTCCTGACGCTCATCGGAATAAAAGTGAAATCTGTAGTTTCCTATCCTCAAAACTGTCGGCATTTGTTCAAAGCGCCTTCTATCTGTTTAAACAGCCTGTTTAATGTCTTAAATATAGCACAAACTGCGGAGTTAATCAAAAATAGGGTTACTTACGCATAGGCCATCGGCCTTTAAATTTTATTTCCGCTCTCGGCAGAAAATAGTTCTTTAAAAGGAGAATAAGGAAATGAAAAAGATGGCAAAGATAGGGATTTTGATGGTTTTATTGGCATTTGCCGTAACAGCCTGCGCCACCGGCGGAATAAATACCCCGCTGCCGCAAACTGATACCGGATTATCTACGTGGGGGAATTTGAAAAAAATTGAATAAACACAAATTCAAAAAGCTGGCGGCTATTACACCTCTACCAGTTCCACCTTTACATCGTACCCCAGCTTGTGCAGGTAGCCATAGCAATCGTCCCATGTGAGACCGAACTCGCGGACATCTGCAAGTCCTATGCGGGCAAGGATGTCTCTAATAAGTTCAAAGCTGCTGCTTTCAAAGTCAGCCTCTCTCATCATATCCTCTGACCATGTGACAATGCCTGATAGGTCTATTCCTCTATTTATGTATTTTATAAGCATTTCTGCAAGTAGCTTTCTCGTTAAAACCATGGTTATCCCTCTTATCTTCAATGGGCATCTAAGTAAGTATAACATAAGAAAAGTGGAGTTTAGCAGGACAGATATTCCATTTGTCCTACAACGATGCTGCTCTACGAGTCGTAGACTTTTCAGCTCACATACCAGTCAAAAATGGGTGAACGGCATTTTCCGTGTTAAAATATCAGGATGTCAAACAGGGAGCTTATAATTGAGGGGGCGCGGCAGAACAACCTCAAAAATATCACGCTCCGCCTTCCCCATGACAAAGTCATCGCAGTAACCGGAGTCTCAGGCTCAGGCAAATCATCTCTTGCATTTGACACAATCTTTGCAGAAGGGCAGTGGAGGTTTATTGAGTCTCTATCAACTTATGCCCGGCTTTTCCTTGAAAAACTTGACAGGCCTGATGTTGATGCAATCTACAATATACGTCCCGCCATAGCGCTTGAGCAAAAAAACCCGGTAAAGGGCTCGCGCTCAACAGTAGGAACACTCACGGAGATGTATGACCTCCTGAGGATTCTTTATTCAAAAATATCAACTCCGTTCTGCCCGCTTTGCGGAAAAGAGATAAGAAAGTGGGATACGTCGCAGGTGGTCAAAGAATTGACTGAAAGATATGCAGGCAGCAAGGCAATAATCATCTTCAATTCCGCTGAATCACTTGAGAGCCTCAAACAAAGAGGTTTTCACAGGGCATGGGTTGATGGAGAGATAAAGGGGATTGGGGATTTGGGATTGGGGATTGGCGAAAAAACTAAACTCCAAACCCTAACCCCTAACCCCTCTTATGATGTCGTCCTTGACAGGCTTGTGATAAAAGATGAGCCGAGGCTTTCGGATTCCATAGAGATGGCATGGAAAGAAGGGAACGAAAAGGCGGAGGTTGTAATCCTGCAGGATGCTGAAAAAATCATCCTGCGTTTTTCAGGTGAGAATGTATGCGATGAGTGCAATGTTTCTCTTCCTGAGCCTTCGCCTCTGCTTTTCTCCTTTAATCATCCTATTGGCGCATGTCCCGAATGCAAGGGATTCGGAAATGTCCTTGTTTACGATGAAGACCTTGTAATCCCGGATAAGTATCTTTCCCTTTCAGAAGGCGCAATAGGCGTATGGGAAAAGTCAGGATATAAATGGTGGAAAAAGCAGATGCTTGCAGGGGCTAAAAAAGCCGGAATTGATATAAAAAAACCTTTCAACAAACTTTCAAAGGAAGAAAAAGACAAGCTCTTTAAAGGCACAGATGATTTTTACGGGATAGACAATTTTTTTGAGGAGCTTGAGGCAAAAAGGTATAAACTGCATGTGAGGGTATTTCTGAGCAGGCACAGAAAGGCTGCTGTCTGCCATGCCTGCAACGGCAAACGGCTGAAAAAGGAATCGCTTGCGTATAAGATTTCCGGCCTTGATATTGCCGGGGTGTGCGAACTCCCTGTCTCACGACTCATAAAGTTTTTCACGGATGCTGACATATCACTATTCAAGAGAAACCTTGCAAAAGAACTCCTCAGGCAGATAAGCCTTAAACTTCAGTTTCTCAGCAGAGTAGGCGTTGATTATCTGAGTCTCAGCAGGCAGGGCAAGACGCTTTCAGGAGGAGAATATCAGCGGGTAAATCTTTCAAACCAGCTCAGTTCGCTGCTGACTGGAACTCTTTATGTGCTGGATGAACCGACAGTCGGGCTTCATCCAAGGGACACAGAAAAGATTGCAAAAATCATGTCGGAACTTTCAGAACTTGGGAATACGATAATTGTCGTTGAGCACGACAGGAGCATTATCAAAACTGCCGACTGGGTGGTGGAGCTGGGCCCCGGAGGCGGGCGCAATGGAGGAGAGGTTGTATTTTCAGGAGCAATGGAAGAGTTTTTAAAGACTGATACATTGACGGCACAATATATCAACAAAACGGGTATTAGGGATTGGGGATTAGGGGTTAGTAAAACCAAACCCCAACCCCTGACCCCTAAATACTTCATAGCCTTGACCGGCGCTGCCGGCAATAACCTGAAATCTGTTGACTTTAGAATCCCCACAGGGGCTCTTACAGCAGTAACCGGGGTTTCAGGCTCAGGCAAGAGCAGCCTTGTGGTTGAGACATTTTACAGGGCGCTGGCAAGACATTTAAAGGTTGAGCCTGATGCTCCATTGCCATATAAAGATATTCTGGGAATGGAACATATAAGAAACATAAAACTTATAGACCAGACTGCGATAGGCAAAAGCCCGCGTTCAAATGCGCTTACCTATCTTAAGATGTTTGACCCTATACGCAAATTGTTTGCAGAGCAATACGAGGCCCGGGTTCACGGATACGGCCCAGGATTTTTTTCATTTAATGTGCCGTCCGCCTCAGGCGGAGGCAGGTGTGAGACGTGCAGGGGCGAAGGGTATCAGAAGATGGAGATGTATTTTTTTGAAGACCTTTATGTAACATGCGAAGAGTGCGGAGGAAAGAGATATACGCCGGAGGCTTTGAGGATTTCATACAAAGGCAAAAATGTAAATGACGTCCTGAATATGACGGTTGACGAGGCTGCAGATTTCTTTTCTGACACTCCACAAATAACAGGCAGGCTGTTATTAATGAAAGACATCGGGCTGGGTTATCTCAGGCTTGGCCAGCCTGCAACAACATTTTCAGGAGGCGAGTCGCAGAGGATAAAAATCTGCTCTGAACTTACACCCCCCTCTCGCCCCCCCTTAGCAAGGGGGGGATGGGGGGGTAATGGTATTCTATATATCCTTGACGAGCCCACCGTGGGGCTTCATTTCACGGATGTGCAGGCTTTGCTTCGCGTGCTTCAGAGGCTTGTTGACGCAGGCAATACAGTGCTGGTTATAGAGCATAACCTTGACGTCATAAGGGCAGCAGACTGGATTATTGATTTGGGCCCCGAGGGCGGAGAAAGGGGAGGCAGGATAATATTTGAAGGAAAACCCGAGGACATAATCAAATCCAAAACCTCATATACAGGGAAATATCTGAAGGAGTATTATTTATAAGTCAAAGATGATGTGAAATATATTTTTCTTCTCAAGTATAATATTTGATTAAACGAAATGGGCAGAAGATAACGAGGAACTAAGGCGAAGAGGTGAAAACATGGTTAGAATATTACTTCTGGTTTCAATGATTTTTGTCTTTCTTGCAGGATGCGCAATGCAAGGAGGTCCGGCGCTGTATCCGAATGCTCATTTAAATGCCGTTGGTAAAGAACAGGCAGAAATTGATATCGGGGAGTGCGAACGCCTTGCCAATGAATATATCAAGACAAATCCCGGCGGTGGCGCAGCCGGCAGTGCGGCAGCTGGAGGCGCTGCCGGAGCATTTGTTGGAGGCGCAGCCGGAGCCGTGACAGGGAATATCGGGAAAGGCGCAGGCATAGGAGGCGCAGCCGGAGCCGCCAGCGGCCTGGTCAGGGGAATATCAAAGTCATCAAAGCCAAGTCAGGTCTATAAAAATTTTGTGTTTCGTTGTCTCAGGGAAAAAGGCTACGAACCCATAGGCTGGCAGTAATTCCACCATGTTTTCCTGCATGACAAAAAGGGCATTTCTTTTTCTTCTAATTCTTTTAATCGCCGTCAATATCCTGGGCTGTAAAGAGAAACCTGCTGCGACAATCAAAACCAGTTCAGAAAACAACTCTGACGAGCCTGCATACGGAGATGCGCTGATAGTCGGCTCCATCGGAGAGCCGAGCATACTTATTCCGATGCTCGCAGGTGACAGCGCCTCCCATGATATTGCAGGATTATTATTCAACGGGCTTGTAAAATACGACACCGACCTCAGCGTTATCGGAGACCTCGCAGAATCATGGGATATTTCAAAGGACGGGCTTGTCATAACATTCCATCTGAGAAAAGGCGTGAAATGGGCTGACGGCGCTGCATTCACGGCGGATGATGTGAAATTCGGTTACGATACGATTGTCAATGAAAAAACACCCACTGCATATAAAGAAGATTTTTTACAGGTTAAAAAAGCAGAGGTTGTTGATAAATACACATTCAGGGTTGCCTATGAAAAACCCTTTGCTCCTGCGCTCACGTCCTGGAGCGGCATTGTTGTTCTTCCAAAACACCTTCTTAAAGACGCGGATATAACAAAGAGCGAGTTTGCAAGAAACCCTGTTGGCCTCGGCCCGTTCAAACTCAAAAGATGGACTCCGGGGCAGGAGCTGATTCTTGATTCTTACAGAGAATATTTTGAAGGCAGGCCCTACATAGACAGGTATGTTTACAGGTTAATCCCCGACCTTTCAACCATGTTTCTTGAGCTTAAGGCAGGCAGCATAGATATGATGGGGCTGACGCCGATACAATATACAAAGCAGACAAACACGGATTTTTTCAAAAACAACTTTCAGAAATTCCGCTATCCGGTTTTCGCATATACCTATATGGGTTTTAATCTTAAACATCCATTTTTTCAGGATAAGCGTGTAAGGCAGGCAATTGCCTATGCAATAGACAAGGGCGAGCTTATTGATGTTGTTCTGTTCGGGCTTGGAAGCCCTGCAACAGGGCCTTATGTCCCGAATACCTGGCCTTATAATCCTAATGTGAAAAAATACGAATACAATCCTGAAAAGGCAAAGGAGCTTCTTAAAGAAGCCGGATGGGAAGATACCGACGGTGACGGGTTGCTGGATAAGGATGGAATACCATTCAGGTTTACGATTTTTACCAATATGGGCAATACCCTGAGAAAAAATGCCGCAACGATTATACAGTGGAGGCTCGCAAAGGTAGGGATAAAGGTTGAGATACGGGCGCTTGAATGGTCCACCTTTATTAATGAATTTATAGACAAAAGGCGTTTTGAGGCTGTTATCCTCGGCTGGCAGATAGGACTTGACCCTGACCAGTATGACATCTGGCATTCATCCAAGACAAAAGAAAAGGAATTTAATTTCGTAAGCTATAATAATCCTGAAGTTGATGAGCTCCTTGAAAAAGGCAGGAGGACCTTTAATATAGAAGAGCGGAAAAAGGCATATTTCAGGATTCAGGAAATACTCGCGGAAGAACTTCCCTATATCTTTTTGTATGTGCCTGACGCAACACCGGTTGTTAATGTGAGGTTTAAAGGCATAAAACCCGCCCCTATCGGCATAACCTATAATCTTCCGAAGTGGTATGCGCCGCAAAAAATGCAAAAGTATATGGTGGAGCCATAGATGATTGCCTATCTGATAAAACGCCTGCTTGAGATGCTTCCCACACTCCTGGGGATAACTTTAATTTCATTCTTTATCATGCACCTTGCTCCCGGAAAACCTACGGATATTCTCACAGAGTTAAATCCGAAGATAACTCCCGAGGCCAGGGAGCGGCTTGAAAAACTCTATAACCTTGACAAGCCGGTTGTAGTTCAATACGGACTCTGGCTGAAAAGAATTGTAAAACTTGATTTTGGAGAATCATTTTCAACTGACAGAAGGCCTGTTATGCAGAAGATATGGGACCAGAAACAGTCCTTACTTGACAGAAGGCTCTTCATCACGTTAATGATAAATCTGATAACATTTGCAATCATCCTTGCAATCTCAATACCGATAGGCGTCTCATCGGCAACCCGTCAGAATTCTCTTTATGACAAGGTAATGACGACAACTGTGTTTATCGGGTTTGCAATGCCGTCATTCTGGTTTGCGCTTCTTTTAATGATGTTCTTCGGGGTATATCTCGGCTGGCTTCCTATCTCCGGCCTGAAATCCCTGAATTACGACGCCCTGCCTTTGCTCGGCAAGATATGGGACAGGACCGGCCATCTTATCCTCCCTGTTTTTATCTCGGCCTTCGGCGGCCTGGCAGCAGATTCAAGATTCATGAGGAGCAGTATGCTTGAAGTTATAAGGCAGGATTATGTCACAGTGGCCAGGGCCAAAGGACTGCCTGAGAAAAAAGTTATCTACAAACATGCGCTCAGAAATGCCCTGCTTCCTCTTATTACTTTGATTGGCTTATCTGTCCCCGGGCTTATAGGCGGAAGCGTAATCTTAGAGAGTGTCTTTGGCATTCCGGGCATGGGACAGTTATTTTTTATGAGTGTTATGACGAGGGATTATCCTATGGTAATGTGTATTCTCACAATCGGAGGTATGCTGACACTTCTGGGAAATTTGTTTGCTGATATCGGTTATATGCTTGCAGACCCGAGGATAAGGGCAAGGCAATGAAAGGGCGTCCTTTAAGAAATGTTTTCTGGAGGAGGTTCAAGAGAAACAGGCTTGCGGCAGCCGGAGGGGTTGTTGTGCTTCTAATGTTTTTTGCCGCTGTGTTTGCGCCTTTTATATCTCCGCATAACCCGGACGACATTGACAGAAAGCATGTGCTTGAAGCTCCAAGCCTCAGACATCCTCTGGGCACCGATGACCTTGGCAGGGATGTATCAAGCCGGGTTATATGGGGGGCGCGCATATCATTGTCAGTCGGTTTTGTAGCCGTAGGGATAGCCGCTCTTATTGGCATCATGCTCGGCGCGGTCTCGGGATATTACGGCGGATGGATAGACAGGATAATAATGAGATTTATAGACGTCATGCTTTCTATCCCCACATTCTTTTTAATACTCGCAGTCATAGCATTTATTGAACCAAGCATCTGGAATATTATGATTGTCATCGGGCTTACTTCCTGGATGGGCATGGCGCGGCTTGTAAGGGCGGAAGTCCTTTCATTAAAAGAAAGGGAATTTGTCCTCGCAGCAAAAGCCTTAGGCGCAGGCGATGCAAATATCATTGTCAGACATATAATGATAAACAGCATGGCTCCTGTGTTTGTCTCTGCTGTGCTTGGAATAGCAGGCGCTGTGCTTATAGAATCTGCGCTCAGTTTTTTAGGCATAGGCGTTCAGCCTCCTACGCCAAGCTGGGGGAATATCCTGACATTGGGAAAGGATAATATAGAAATTGCATGGTGGCTTTCTGTTTTTCCGGGGCTTGCCATACTGATTACCGTCCTGAGTTACAATCTCGTGGGCGAGGGGCTGAGGGATGCACTTGACCCCAGGCTGTGGGATGTGGAAATATAGAGTATGGTAATCAAGGGAAGAAACTGGAAGTTCGGCAATGACATTGACACAGACGCAATTATACCTGCGCGGTATCTCAACACATCAGACCCGAAAGAACTCGCAACGCATATAATGGAAGACGCCGACAAGGACTTTCCGAACAAGGCAAAGGCAGGAGACATTATTGCCGCAGGCAAGAATTTCGGATGCGGCTCATCAAGGGAACATGCGCCGATTGCGATAAAGGCAGCAGGGATTCAGGCTGTGATAGCAAAGAGCTTTGCAAGGATTTTTTACAGGAATGCATTCAACATAGGCCTTCCTATCTTTGAGTCCGAAGAGGCGTCTGAGAAGATAAAAGAAGGCGACGAGATAGAGATAGACGCAGACAAGGGGGTAATAAGAAATATCACCAGCGGAGAATCGTATAAGGCCAACCCAATCCCTCCATTCATGCAAGAGCTGATTGCATCCGGCGGGCTTGTGGAATGGACAAAGAAGAAGCTGGCTGCCGGAAGTTAACCCGCAAATAACTTTCCACAAAAACTTCCAAACTTTTCATCAAACGCATTTCTGCTTCCACAGCAAAAACATAGCTCCACTTTCAATACTGTTCGGTATGATAATGGTTTTTACCGCAATTTTTATCTCCTCCATACAGTATAATTATTAAGAACAAACACGCTAAAACTATGAAAGATAGGCTTGATAAGATAATGGTTGACACAGGGCTTGTAAAAAGCAGGGAGCGGGCAAGGGCTTTGATAATGGAAGGCAATGTTCTGGTTGACGGCTCTCCTGTGACAAAGGCAGGCGCTATGATAAACAGCGCCTCCTCAATAACCCTGAAATCAGGGGATATTCCCTATGTAAGCCGTGGCGGTTTAAAACTCAAGGCTGCCATAGACTTTTTCAATGTAGACTTAAAAGATAAAACAGCAATGGACGTAGGCTCGTCAACAGGCGGTTTTACGGACTGCATGCTCCAGATGGGAGCAAAAAAAGTATATTGCATTGATGTCGGCTACGGGCAAATCGCCTGGGCTTTAAGGAATGATGCGCGGGTTATTCTTCTTGAAAGGACCAATATCAGGCATCTTGAAAGAGAAAGGATTCCTGATATTATTGACATTGCAGCAATTGACGTCTCCTTCATATCTCTTACAAAGGTTATACCCAAAGTGTTAGAATTCCTGAAAGAGAACGGCGAAATACTTGCGCTTGTAAAACCTCAGTTTGAAGTCGGCAAAGGAGAGGTAGGCAAGGGAGGCATTGTGAGGGAAGAAGAAAAAAGACTTGCGGCGGTTGCCTCTGTGAGAGCAGAGGCTGAGACTGCCGGACTGCGCGCTATCGGCATGTTTGAGTCGCCTGTTAGAGGACAGAAGGGCAATATAGAATATTTCCTGTATTTGAAGAAGGGATAACCTGTATGGAAGAACAGAAAGCCATAGGAATTGACCTCTCCATAGCATCCAGGGAGATGATAGAGGCGCTGATTTCGGAGTCCGGAGAGCCGTCTCTGTTTGAGGAGATTTTAAAGGCAAATACCCTGAGGCCTGACATCCTCAGGCTGTTGGTTGAAAGCCCCTATGCCCCTGAAAACATAAGGGAAGATGCTGCAAAAATCTTACAGATTCCCGTAGAGGTATCCGCTCTCCTTGAGGAGACAGAAGAGGCCGCTGAGCAGCGCACTCAAACTCTTCTTCAAAAGATACAGGGACTGAGTGTTGCTGAGAAGAGGATGCTTGCAATGAGAGGCGGACGCGAGGCCAGGTCCATTCTAATAAAAGATACAAACAAGCAGATAGTCATGGCGGTTCTTGATAACCCGAAGATAAAAGAGGCGGAGGTAGAGATGTTTGCGCGTTCCCGCTCTATCCCTGATGAAGCGCTGCGGACCATTACCCACACCAAAGAATGGATGAAAAATTATGGAGTGCTGCTTGCGGTCGTGAGCAATCCCAAAACGCCTGCCGGAGTGGCAATTCCGCTTTTGTTCAATTTAAAAATGCGAGACCTCGCAGCTCTTGAAAAGAACAGAAATATAGCAGAGGTGATACGCACAGCCGCTAAAAAAATTGTTCAGGCAAGGAAAGGGCGCTGAGCAGACGCGCAATTGACTTTTAGCTTGAATTTTTTTTAAAGTTTAACAGTTAAAGCTAATATCAAAATAAAAGGAGAGGCGCTTATGCAACACTCTGCAATGCAATTGATTCTTCAGGCAGGCTATGTGGTTAAAGTGGTATTGCTTATCCTGCTGTTTTTCTCGGTCGTATCCTGGGCCATCATTTTTTATAAATACCGCTACCTTTCAAGGGCTAACAAAGAGACGGACACATTCCTGCGCTCCTACAGGGCAGGCCGCGACCTGAAAGGGCTTTTAATCACCACGCGTCCCCTTAATCTCAGCCCTTTATCAAATATATTTAAATTTACATCCTCAGAAAATATCGTTGATAAAGCTGAGATTAAACGCTCGCTCAGAAGATTCTCAGCGCTTGAGTCGGCAAAGCTTGAGAAATACCTCAGTTTCCTCGCAACCACAGGTTCTACCACGCCGTTCATCGGCCTGTTCGGAACGGTCTGGGGAATAATGAATGCCTTCAGAGGGATAGGCGCGGCAGGCTCGGCGTCTTTGGCGGTCGTTGCTCCGGGCATTGCAGAGGCCTTGATTACAACAGCCGCCGGACTCGTTGCGGCAATCCCTGCTGTTATTGCTTATAACTATTATCTGAGCCGGGCGCGGCAGATGATTATAGAGATGGAGGACTTCTCGGAAGAACTCCTGGACTTCTTTTCTAAGGGAATGGAATGAAGGCCGGCAGAAACAGAGACGTGCTTTCAGAGATAAATGTAACGCCCTTTGTGGACGTAATGCTCGTGCTGCTCATAATCTTCATGGTGACAGCGCCGCTGCTCCAGCAGGGCATTGACGTAAACCTTCCTCAGGCCAAGGGCAAAGACCTGCCTACTGAAGAAAGAATAACGCTCATTGTAAAAAAGGGCGGCATTATTTTTATGAACGACAAACCTATGTCTATGTCTGAGATAAAGCAGAAGCTTACTGCAATCAGCAAATTAAATCCGAATGTCTTTCTTAAGGCTGATAAGGATGTGCCCTACGGCTTTGTTGTTCAGGTGATGAGCGACATAAAGGAGGCAGGGATAGAGAAACTCGGAATGATAACCGAGCCTAAGATAAACATAGAAGGAAAATGAAGGAACCAAGCCTTCCAATTACCGCATTCTTCTCTTTTCTGCTTCACGTGATTTTTATCTTTACAGCGCTGATAACAATTAAAAATGCAAATCACTTTACCATGCCCTCGCCGTATATTGTAAGCCTCATTAGCGCTGAAGTAAGCGGACAGCCCCGAGCCGCTCAGGGGACAGCGGCAGAGATAGACGAGCCTGAACAAAAAATGAAACTGCCTTCAGAGACCTCAAAAAGCAAAGCCTCAGAGGATGCAAAGCAATATAGCGCGGACAGAATTGCGGCGTTAGAGGCAGCAAGAAAGGCAAAGCGCCTTGTTAAACTGAGAAAGCTGATTTCCATCAAGGGCGCTGACAAGCAAGGGAAAGATGCAAAAGAAGTCTCTCCTCCTGCAAAAAATGGAGGCAATGAAACTTCAATATCAGAAGGTTACTCTGAAAAAATAGGAAAAGAAATATGGCAGCGCTGGGCCTTTCCCGAGGCCTGGGGAAAAAACTTTGAGGCAGTAATCTCGGTGACAATAATGCCGAATGGAGCTGTTAGGATAAATAAGGTTGAAAAAAGCTCAGGCAATGTGCTTTTTGACCGCTCTGTCCTGAGAGCCATTAATAAGGCCAGCCCTGTTTCTCCTCCTCCGCATGAGATGGAAATAGGATTGAGGTTTACGCCGTGAATCTTAAAGATACCAGATACAGGATACAGGATACAGGATACAACCCCCCTCCATCCCCCCTTGGTAAGGGGGGAATTAAAGGGGGGTTATCATGCATCATAATCTCTTTTTTGGTCTTTTCACTTTTCATTTTTCACTTCTCACTTTTAACTTGCGAAGCAAAGATTTACATTGACATAACCTCTCCTGCGATAAAAAAACTTCCGATTGCTATCCCGGAATTCAGCGGGACTGAGGGCAAACAGATTGCAGACCTCATAAGAGATGACCTGGAGTTCACAGGTTTTTTCCTTTCTATTGACCGGGCTGCTTATATTGAGAAATCCGGCGATGCGTTTAATCCTAAAAACTGGACTGCAATCGGCGCTGAGGCTGTTGTTAAGGGAACTGTGAGCGGAGAACAAAACCTCACAGCAATCGTATCGCTTTATGATACAAGCGAAGGCAGAGAGGTCTTAAGAAAACAATACAAAGGGACAAAGGTCTCCATAAGGCGTCTGGGCCACAGCATTGCAAGCGACATATATCAGCATATCACCGGAGAAAAAGGGATATTCGGGACCAGGGTTGCATTCGTTGCAGAAGATGAGGGTAAGAAAGGACTCTATCTGATGGACTGGGACGGCGCAGGCATTAAACGGCTTGGAATCAAGGGAGATTTTGTTCTCAGGCCGCACTGGTCGCTGGACGGAAGGAGGCTTGTTTACTCTTCTGAAAGGGGTGGACAATGGGGCATATATTTGTTAGACTTTACAAAAATGTCGGAGAAAAAGGTTTTTGCCTCAAGAGGGCTCAATATCACCGGCAATTTTTCACCTGACGGAGAAGAGATTGTGTTTTCATCATCTCAGGACGAGACATACGGCATATATAACTTAAGACTCTCGGATTCAAAACTTACCAGGATAACCACTGCAAGATGGATAGAGATTTCGCCTGTTGTCTCCCCCGATGGAAAGCTTGTCGCATTCGTGTCAGACCGCGGCGGCACCCCTCAGATATACATAATGAGCAGAAACGGCTACGATGCAAGAAGGATTACCTTTGAGGGCTCGTATAATACCTCTCCAAGCTGGTCGCCTGACAACAAGAAGATTGTGTTTGTGGGGAGGGTCTCAGGCAAGCAACAGATTTTCATTATCTCTCCTGACGGCTCAGCGCTTACCCGGCTCACAGACAAATGGAATAACGAAGACCCTTCCTTTTCTCCTGACGGAAGATTTATAATATTCTCGTCTGTCAGAAACGGAGGCAGCGGCATTTATACAATGAGGGCCAACGGAGAATCACAAAAGAAAATAACACCGCCGTGGTTAAGGGCCTTTGGCCCGAGGTGGTCGCCGAATTAAATAACTTATCAGTGACAGTGAACAGTGTCAGAACTGACACAGACACTAAACACTGACACTAAAAAAGGAGGAGGTTTTATGAAGAGGTTTTTTGTTTTAGCATTAGCTTTAGGATTTATCTTTGCAGGATGCGCAAAAAGGGCGGTAACAACGCCTGTTGAGCAGGAAGCGCCAAAGGAGACAGCTCAAAAAGCCGCGCCTGTTGAGCCTGAAAAGAAAACAGAGCCGACGCCTATGAAGACAGAGGAAGCGCCTAAAAAAGTTGAGAGTGTTCCGGTAAATGAAGTCACAGAGGCACAATCTTCCCAGTTCGGAAATATACTTTTTGATTTTGACAAATACACTGTAAGGGAAGACGCAAAGCCGACCTTAAAGTCTGTGGCAGACTGGCTTATAAAAAATAAGGATGCAAAAATAATCCTTGAAGGGCACTGTGACGAGAGAGGGACTAATGAATACAATCTTGCGCTCGGAGAAAAAAGGGCAAAAGCTGCAAGGGATTATATCGCATCGTTAGGCGTGACAAAGAAAAGGCTTGATACGATAAGTTACGGCGAGGAGAAACCGCTCTGCAAAGAACAGACTGAAGCCTGCTGGCAAAAAAACAGAAGAGTTCAGTTTGTATCGGGGAAAGCAGGCAAATAAGTGAAACGGCTTGCCATAATTCTCCTGTTGTTTCTTGCAGGCTGTGCAACAATAGACGAGTTTGAGGCAATGAAGGCTGACCTCAATCAACTTAAAAAAGATTCCTTTGATATCAAGAAAGAGGACTCAGAGACAAAATCTGCGTTTAAGACAGAGCTGTCTGCCCTTAAAGAAAAATCGGCAAAAGAGGACTCGCTCAATGCCATAAGGGAAGGCATGGCTTCGCTGCGCTCAGAGGTCTCAGGAATCTCAAAGGATTTACAATCTCTGACAGGGAGATTTGATGAGAATAAATACTTTATTGACAAGTCTCTGAAAGATAAATCTTCGGAGATAGACCTGTTACGCGCACAGATAACCGCTCTTGAAACGCAGGTGAAGGAGCTGCAGGCAAAGCTCTCTGCAAAAAAAGAACCCGATACTGCGGCAAAAGAGAAACCTGACGCACAAAGAGAAAAGAAAACTGAGACTGAAGAAATAAAAGTTCCGGAGGCAAAAACCCCTGAATCAAAAAATCCTGTGAAAATGTATGAAGCCGCCTATACCGCCTTCAAAAACAAAAAATACAAAGAGGCGCGCGAAAAATTTGAGGCGTTTCTAAAAGAATTTCCGAAAGATAAGCTCGCAGGCAATGCCCAGTTCTGGATAGCTGAAGCCTATTACGTTGAAGAGGACTACGCAGGGGCAATCGTTGAATATGATGCGCTCCTGAAAAACTATCCCAAAAGCCAAAAGGCTCCGGGAGCTCTCTTAAAACAGGGATATTCGTTCATTGAAATGGGCGATAAAAAGGCTGCAAGAGGAATTCTTGAACAGCTCAAAGGAAAATATCCTAAATCCAAAGAAGCCGCTCTTGCAAAGAAAAAGTTAGAGGAGATGAACAAAAAGGGTAAAAAATAAATGCCGGAGCTGAGAGATAAATTTAACAGGACCATAGATTACATGCGCATATCCATTACTGACAGATGCAACCTGCGCTGCGTCTATTGCATGCCGTCTGAGGGGCTGCGGCCGATAGAGCACAAAGAGATTCTGTCTTACGAAGAGATAATAAGAATAGTAAGAATAGCGGCGGGGCTCGGCGTTAGAAAAATCAGGCTAACAGGCGGCGAGCCCCTGGCAAGAAAAGACATTACGAGTCTGACTTCCTCAATAAAAAATATCCCGGGCATAGAAGACCTCAGCATTACAACAAACGGCGTCCTGCTTGAAAAGTATGCGGAAAAGCTCATAGAGTCAGGCGTTGACAGGGTAAATGTAAGCCTTGATTCACTTAGGCCTGAAAGATTTAAAGAGATAACCAGGGGCGGGGATATAAATGTTGTCCTCCGCGGAATAGAAACTGCGAGGAAAAGCGGGCTGCTTCCGGTAAAAATAAACATGATTCCGATAAAAGGGCTTAACGGAGATGAGATAATAGACTTTGCGAAAATAACCCTCAACAGCGATTACCATGTCCGGTTTATAGAGTTCATGCCTTTTGGAAGCCGCGGGTTCTGGAGTGCGGATAAATACATACCCCGCGATGAGATAAAATCCATTGTTGAGACACTGGGTGCTCTTACTCCTGTGCGCGTAAGGAAAAACGGGCCGTCAAAATACTTCAGGCTTGAAGGCGCGCAAGGCGTAATCGGCTTTATTAGCGCAATAACTCACCACTTCTGCGAAGAGTGCAACCGGCTGAGGCTGACTTCAAACGGAAAATTGAAGCCGTGTTTATTTTCTGAGACGGAGATTGATTTAAAGCCAGCCTTAAGAGGCGGCGCGCCTGATGACGAAATAGAGCGTCTCCTCAGGCTTGCAATTGAGATAAAACCGGAAAGGCATCATATCAGCGATAAAAGCGACCTTAATGTCTTTCAGGCAATGTCGCAAATCGGCGGCTGATTATAAAACATAAGAGAGGGAAGACCATGTGCAAGTGCTGTGAAACGCATAAAAAGAAAAGCAAGAAGAAATAAGTTCCTTAGGAACAATGAAATGGCGGCGGTGATTCTTTCCGCGAATTAATATGAGCTTTTAAGGCAGGTTGAGGACATCTTTGAGCATCTTGAGATTGCCGACCGACGCCCTTTCTGAAAATCCATTCCCCGGCCCAACCGTTTAAGCCATTTAATTTCAAATTTTATTCTACGCGCAACGGCTGAATCAACGGGCGGCTACTCTCCGTCCCGTTGAATAACTCGTTAGATACTTCTTTGATTCAAATTTCAGAGGATATTTTTCAGGATTTTCAAGGTTGTCAATTTCCAAGTCAACATCCAATTCAGGCCAATATAAATGATAACCATGAAGCAATTGAACGTTTTGTATGGAACTCAATGTCTGGTTTTTAAAATATGGATAATCCTTATAGCTCAGAAAATATTCCTTTTCTTTTACAAAAAGCCAAATACCGGAAGGCGTTATATTTTCAACGCTTACTGAAATGTGTTTGCCATGCTTTAATGATTTCATTTTTATGCTCCTCGACGATTTTTTGAATTTCGTTCAGCTTTCTTGGATTCAACCCATGCGACACAGTCAATGATACTATCGGTTCTATCCAAAATTTAGCTTCTCCGTCCTCGCATGTTACATGGATATGGATTCTGTCCTCTTCATTTGAGAGGAAATAAAATCTATATCCCTTTTTTACTTTTAAGAAGCATCCAAGAAATGGTGGGCGATGAGGGTATCGAACCCACGGCCTCTTCCGTGTGAAGGAAGCGCTCTACCACTGAGCTAATCGCCCGTGAATAGCTGATAGCTCTTAGCTTATAGCTGTCAGCAAAAAACCTATTCTTCTTTTCTATCCGTCAATGCTGCAATGCCCGGCAGTTCCTTGCCCTCAAGCAGTTGAAGCGACGCTCCGCCTCCTGTTGATATAAAAGATATAGCATCTGATACTCCTGCCCTATGCACCGCCATATCTGTGTCCCCTCCGCCAACTATTGTGAGAGCATACGCATCAGCCACAGAATTGGCAATAGCGAAAGTGCCCCTTGAGAATGCATCTATCTCAAAAACGCCCATAGGCCCATTCCATAATATTGTCTTTGCGTCCTGCAGAGCCTCTGCAAAGAGTTTAACAGACGCAGGCCCTATATCAAGCGCCCTCCAGCCATTTGGAATCTCCTGCGTAGTAACCAGTTTTGTCTCGGAGCCGGCTTCCATGCTCTGCGCTATCACGCTGTCAACAGGGAGATAAAACTTCACATTATTTTTTACCAGTTTTTTTCTTATCATATCCGCAAATTCAAGCATCTCTGTCTCAACAAGCGAATCTCCGACCTCATAGCCCATTGCCTTAATAAAAGTGTATGCCATTCCGCCGCCTACTATGACCTTGTCAACCTTATCAACAAGATTTTCAAGAACGCCTATCTTGCCTGAGACCTTTGCGCCTCCGAGTATGGCGACAAACGGCCTTACAGGATTATGCACTGTCCCCTTAAGATATTCTATTTCCTTTCTCATCAGAAAGCCTGCCGCTGAAGGCAGAAACTTTGTAATGCCGACCACTGATGCGTGCACCCTGTGCGCTGCTCCAAAGGCGTCATTCACATAATAATCTGCGAGCCTCGCAAGCGCCTTAGCAAATTCTTCATCGTTTCTTTCTTCGCCGGGATGGAATCTGAGATTCTCCAGAAGAACAACGTCGCCCTCCTTCATCTTTGAAACAATGCTTTCTACTTGAGTCCCTATGCAGTCAGGCGCAAAGATAACCTCCTTGCCCAGAAGCCTCTGCAGCCTCTTTGCAACAGGCGCAAGGGTAAATCTGGGGTCAACCTTTCCTTTGGGCCTTCCAAGGTGAGAGCTGAGTATAACCTTGGCCCTTTCGTCTATCGCATAATCTATTGTCGGCAGGGTGGAACGAATCCTGCGGTCATCAGTGATGGTAAGGTTATCATCCAGCGGCACATTAAAGTCTGCCCTGATAAAAACCCTCTTGCCTTTGATGTCCAGTTCTTCAATCGTAAGCTTGTTCAGGACGTCTTTAATAGAGACTGGATTGTTGTTATTATTCTTCCTTGCCATGACAGCTTAACTCCTCTTTGTGAGATAGATTATCAGGTCGCGAACCCGCGAACTGTAACCGGTCTCATTATCATACCATGCGATAACTTTCACCATCCTGCCTTCCAGAACTTTTGTAACAGATGCGTCAACAATAGAAGAATGGGCATTGCCGTTAAAGTCTATTGACACAACAGGCTCCTCTGTATATTGGAGAATCCCTTTCATCTTGCCTTCAGCCGCTTTTTTTAAGGCCGCATTCACTTCCTCTGCAGACGTATCTTTTTTGAGTTCAGCCACCAGGTCCACAATAGAGACATTAGGGGTCGGAACCCTTATTGACATGCCGTCAAGTTTGCCTTTTAGTTCAGGCAAGACAAGGCCCACTGCCTTGGCAGCGCCGGTTGTTGTCGGTATCATAGACATTGCAGCAGCCCTGGCCCTCCTTAAATCTTTATGCGGAAGGTCCAGAATACGCTGGTCATTTGTATATGAATGTATTGTTGTCATCAACCCCCGCACTATGCCGAATTCCTGATGCAGCGCCTTTGCAACAGGCGCAAGGCAGTTGGTTGTGCAAGATGCGTTTGAGATTATCTTGTGCTTTGAAGGGTCCAGCGTTTCTTCGTTTACTCCAAGACATACTGTAACATCAGGGTCTTTTGCAGGCGCTGATATTATCACCCATTTTGCTCCCGCATCAAGGTGTTTTGAGGCAGAGGCTCTGTCCGTAAATCTGCCTGTTGATTCCAGGACCACATCAACGCCGAGACTTTTCCATGGAAGTTTCTCCGGCTCTGTGACAGCCATGATTTTTATTTCCTTACCGTTGACGCTTATGCCATTGTCAGTTGCCTTTACATCTGCATTAAATATCCCGTGCACCGAGTCATACTTAAGCAGGTGCGCCAGGGTCTTTGCATCTGTAAGGTCATTTATTGCAACGACCTCAAAATCTTTTACCCCTGCGCTTTGCCTGAGGAAAACTCTTCCAATCCTTCCGAATCCATTAATCGCTACCTTAACCGACATACAAAATCCTCCTTTTTTATCAGGTGTCAGGTACCAGGCATCAGGTATCAGGTGTTAGACTAAAACCTAGAGCCTAAAACCTAGAACCTAAAACATAGAACCTAAAATTTATACATAACCATACCGGTTAAAAGCTTGGGATAAAAATATGTGGATTTTGGCGGCATTCTTTCTCCTGAAAGGGCAACTCTCTCAACGTCTTTAACTCCCGTAGGATTCAGGAGAAAGGCCGCATCATAGATTCCTTTTCTAACCATATTTATTGTTTCCGCAGTGTCCATCTCGTATGCCACCTCGGTAATATTAAGCAGTTTCTTAAATATTAGTTCATGTAGTATGGTAACATCAAGTTCTTTTAATGCGGGATTTATATTTTCAAGCCCAGCGCCTTTATGCCTGAGCAAATACAGCTTATCGCTGCTGCGATGACATAAGCCGATTGCATGTTCATTGCGGGATAACATCTCTATAATGTCGGCGTCTGCGGCAAGACCCTCAACGGCAAAATGCCCTGACAGGATATCAAGGAAATTTTCAGGCAGATTTTTAACAAGCCTGTGCGCAGGAAGGATTGTCAGCCCTTCATCCGACATATTCGCCAGGAACATAAGAACGTAATCCCAGGGTTTCACCCCCCCTTCAATCCCCCCCTTATTAAGGGGGGGAGGGGGGGGCGCTGATAGCTTGTTCATCTCCTTCTGGAATTCAAGGGCTGTCTCATATCTGTGATGGCCGTCCGCAATAACCACCGGCTTTCCTTTCAGGTCCTTCCGGATTATTTCAATATCCTTCTCACCTTCAACAACCCACAGCCTGTGGATTGCGCCGTCAAAATCTTTTGCCTCCATATATGGCTTGCGAAGCATAACCCTGTTCATTATTTCGGACGCCTTTTTCTCAGGGCTGTTATAGAGTGAAAAAATCGGGCTTATATGGGCCCTGCATATTCTTAAAAGATTCAGCCTGTCAGCCTTTGGTTTTGAGTGCGTGCATTCATGCGGATATACTCCCCTGCCGAGTTCCTCAAGACGCATGAGGCTGAAAAAACCTCTGAGCCTTTTACGGCTGCCTTTAATGCTGTAATCCACTTCATATGCGTAAAAAGCAGGGGCTTTACTTACATGCAGGATTCCATCTTTTAGCCAGGAATTAAGATAATCTGAAGCCCTTGTATATCTATTCTGTGATTCGTTATCGCCCTCAAGTTCCTTGCCGAAATCAATCCTTACAATGTTATAAGGGCTTTTGCCGTAGAGTTTCTCTTTGTATTCAGGCGTAATAATATCGTAAGGAGGCGCTGCTACCTCCTCCCCTGAAACCTTGGACGTATTGTAGAGGACTCCCTTGAAAGGGACAATTTCAGCCATGTTCCAACCCTGTTTGTCATTCCGAGCGAAGCGAGGAATCTCGTATTCCAAGATTGCTTCGTCCCGAAGTTATCAGGACTCGCAATGACATTTTATTGCACGAATTTTTCGTGAGAAAAGGCATAAAAAAGATGAGATATGATACCACACGGGATTATTGAATTGCCATATTTCTCCTTAAATAGTAGACTCATAGTATGCAAAAAGAAACAAAAATAATCCCCCCTCACCCCCTTTTAGCAAAGGGGGGAAGGGGGGATTTGAAGGGTTTTGCATTGTGGATAACAGGGCTTCCGGGAAGCGGGAAGAGCACGCTTGCTGACGGAATTAAAAAACTCTATCCGGAATTTATCATATTAAGGATGGATGAGTTTAGAAAGGTGGTAACGCCAAAACCGACATATTCGGATTTTGAGAGGGATGTCGTTTACCGTTCACTTGTATATCTTGCAAAGATAATGGCAGGGCAGGGGCATAACGTAATAATAGATGCGACAGGAAATCTGAGAAAGTGGAGAACCCTTGCAAGAAGGCTAATCCCGAAATATTCAGAGATATATCTGAAATGTCCGCTGGGAGCCGCTATGAAAAGAGAGAGGGAAAGGACTTGCACTCACAAAGCTCCGAAAGGCATTTACAAAAAAGGCGCGAAGGGCTGGCCTGTGCCCGGCATGAATGTGCCGTATGAAGAGCCGAAAAAACCGGAATTGACAATAGAAACAGATAAGGTCTCTGTCAGGCAAAGCCTGGGGATTATCAAAAAGTTGCTATTCAGACTCTCACGGCAGTAATTTTTCTATGCTGCCATGATGTTGGCAGGAGAGGCTGACAGGTGAAGCAAAAAATTACAGGATAAAATCCAGATAGTTCTCTCTGTTAATCAGCTTAAGTTCCGCATTAGCATATGTTTTCTGCCAGTCCTTAGGTGTCTTCATTTTATCTTTGGCTGACCACCTGAATTCATATCCGTAAAGTTTCCCTTCACGTTCTTCAACCAGATCCACTTCCTGTCTGTCGTATGTGCGCCAGAAGTAGAATGATCCGTAAATATTTCGGTAGGCACATTTTTTAATACGCTCTGTTACCATGAAGTTTTCCCACAAAATACCTATATCGTTTCTGCTGTCAAGCGGGTTAAACTGAGAGATGACGGCATTCCTGACGCCATTATCCAGAAAATAATATTTTGCCTTGCTTACGATTTCCTTGCGCAAATTTCTGCTGAATCCGCCTATGCGTTTAATAATAAATGCCTTTTCAAAAATATCCAGATATCTGCCTATGGTCTTAACATCAAGCTTTAGCTGTGTGGCTAATTCATTTAGTGAGACTTCGCTGCCTGTCTGAAAGGCGATAAGTTTCAGCAAATCGAGCAGAACCTTTGAGCTCTTTACCCTGTCAAGGGCAAGGACATCTTTAAGTAAATAAGAACTGACGAGCTCTTCAAGAATGGCAATCTTATCCTTGCGGCTTTTTGCGGTGATAGCTTCAGGATAAGAGCCGAAGACGAGAAACTCTTCAAGTTTTTCCTTTAATTCATGTCTGTTATACTTGTAAATAAGCTCCATCTGTGCAATAGGATAAAGAGTAATCGTTGTCTTCCTGCCTGTTAGCGGCTCGCCTACGGCGCCGGCAAGGTCAAACGATGAAGAACCGGTTGCAATTATTGTAATGCCGGAAATCTGATCAACAATAATTTTTAATCCCATGCCGATATTAGGAACCTGCTGTGCCTCATCAATTGCTATCAGGTCATATCCTGACGCATATTCAGTTATTTTGTTAAAGTCCTGAGAGCTTAAAGCCTGCTGGACTCTTATATTATCTCCGGAATCAAGCTTGTATTTTGCTTTGATTCCGGAAAGATAGTTGTTTAAGAGCGTGGTTTTGCCAACCCTCCTCGGCCCATAAATAACAAGCACTTTATTAGGCTGAACCAAGTCTTCAAGGTTATAAGCACGTTTAATCATTCTGGATTAAATTAGCATATTTCCATAAATTTGTCAAAATTTGTGGAAATATAATCCATAAATTAATATAATTTTGCGGAATAAGGTTAGGCGCAAGAGACCTCGTTAGATTTGCAGGTTGCAGACTTTTCGAAGCGCAGCGAAGAGTCGCCCCCCTGTCCGCCGTAGCTGAAACCAGCGAAGGCGGATTGAACCCTCGAATCCTTGCCCTTGCAGTTAAGCCTTCTGCACTATTGAACTTTTGCACTGCTGTGGGATATGATTGATGGGAAAAATTTTGGAGGCATACAGATGGTGAGCAATACATCAATATTAGTGTTGACATGGACATGACTTTTACTGTAGAATTTTATGAGACAGCGGTTGGAACGTGTCCTGTTCGGGAGTTCATGGATAAACTAAAGACCTCTGATCCGGATGATTTTGCAGCCGTCTTTGCCGGGTTGGCGAAACTGAGAAACCGGCTGTATCACCGGGAGCCATTAGCCAAGTCGCTCGGCGGCGGGCTCTTTGAACTCCGTCATGTTGGTAAACTCAATACACGAGTACTCTGGTTTTTTGTAAGGAATCGCCGGATAGTTGCAGTGCACGCTATTCGCAACAAAGGCCAAACTATACCGGCCCGCGATATCGGGACCGCAAAGTATAGGATGCGCGACTGGCAGAAAAGAGGAAAATAGTGGAAAAAACTAATTTCGATCGTTACCTTGAAGAGCAGTTGAAAAACCCGGCGTTTGCTGACCGCTTTGAGCGGGCAGGCGAGGCATGGGACGTGGCTCTGCAGCTCTCTGCCCTTAGACAGCAGGCTGGCCTTTCGCAGAAAGATCTCGCAAAGCTCCTGAAGACATCGCAGCAGCAGGTCAGCCGGCTGGAGTCACCCGGCTATGAAGGCCACTCACTCAGCATGCTGCGCCGGGTGGCCGAAGCACTTCACGCCCACGTCCGTGTTACATTTGAACTTGAGAAAAAGGGAGGTGAAATGCGTGTGGCCGAAGAGCCGGCAGTTTACGGCGTCAAACATACCAGAAAAAAGCGGACGTGAGCAACGAGATAGAAAATAATATGGCGCCGATGCAGGTTTTATATTGCCCGCATTGCAGGGGCGTAGCCAATCTAAGTGTATCCATTACTCCGGGAATTGTTACTGACCCAAACGGGCAAACGAAGATGGTCGTTTTGAAGACGTATCATTGCGAAGCCTGCCACACGTTTGTGCGAAGCGAGGAGGCAATCTCTCAGCTTTGAAAATAAACTTCCAGACTTGCCCGCTTGCTTACTTTCGCACTATTGCATTTTTGCACTTTTCTGCTTAATGCTGGCAGGGGAATGCGGGATTGTGCAACGAATGTGTCTCCCACTGAGATAAAACGCCATAAAATATTTATAGCAAGACGACATTAATCTTCTTTAACTGCCAGTTAAACTAAGCCTTATTATATAGTTCCCCTTTACCGTACTTCCCCTCTCTTGAAATTCCCGCGCTTGAAGGGGTATGATTGAGGGGAAAATTGAGAGTGATCTCAGTTGGTTAACAGGAATAATAGCATGAATAATTTTATAACAAATAGCGAAGCAAAAAATCTAAAAAGCCGTCTAATAGAATTAATCCAAAAAAGCGATGAATTAAAATTTCTGGTAGGTTTTTTCTATTTTTCAGGCATAAGAGAGTTGTATGAAGGCTTAAAAGAAAAACCAAATATATACATTAAGGTTTTGGTAGGTTTAAATGTTGATAGAGCAAACCTTGGCCTTCTTGAATTTGCCGATCAGGATAGTCAGTTATCAGACGAAGAAAGGTGTTACAAGTTTTTACAGTCAGTAAAGAAATCTCTTAATTCAAAAGACTTTGATACGCAGGAATTTTATCAGCAAGTTAGGTTTTTTATTAAACTCATAAGCGAAGACAAACTGCTAATCCGAAAAACATTCAATCCAAATCATGCAAAAATCTATTTGTTCAACCTTGAAGAAAGTCAGGTCAAGAAAAAATTATTTATTACCGGAAGCAGTAATCTGACAAAGGCAGGAATCACCACTCAAGAAGAGTTCAACGTTGAGATAAGCGATTATGGCGTTGAAGATGCGGAAAGATATTTTGATGCTTTGTGGGAAGAGGCTGTGAAAATAACAGAGGATGATTTAATCAAAAAAAGGTTAATAGACATAGTTGAAAAGCAAACCCTTATTAAAGATATTACTCCATTTGAGGCTTTTGTTTTAGTTCTTAAAACCTATCTTGATTCCTATGAACAAAAAGAGGTCGGTCAGTCACTGATTAAGATATTAGAAGACAAGGGCTACAAAAGATACCAATATCAGTTAGATGCCGTAAAACAGGCACATGCAATTATCGGAAAAAATAATGGCGTAATCATTGCTGATGTCGTTGGTTTGGGCAAGACAATTATTGCCTGCGCTGTGGCAAGAGAATTAAAAAAGCGAGGCATAGTTATTTGTCCGCCAGGCATTGTCGGTGATAAGAACAAAAACTCCGGCTGGATGAAATATACCGAAGAATTTCAGCTATATGATTGGGAGGTCAGGTCGCTTGGCGATTTAGAGAATATTACTGATTTTGTGAATAAAACAAAAGACATTGAAGTGGTAATCGTGGATGAAGCGCATCGTTTTAGAAATCAGGACACAAAAGATTATGAATATTTGAAAAATATCTGCCGCAATAAAATTGTAATATTGCTTACCGCCACGCCGTTTAATAACAGGCCGGGAGATATTCTATCATTACTCAAACTCTTTATCACGCCAAAGAAATCATCAATAACTTTAGAAAACAATCTTGTAGATAAATTCAGGGCATTTAAAGGAATTTTTGACAGGCTTGGCTACATCAAAAAATATTGGAAATCTCCAAATAAGGATAAGAGAAAAAAAGCAGAGAATTACTATGAAGGTCTTTTTGAAGAGAAAACCATAAATTTGCAAAAAGTAAAACAGAGGTCGCACTATCTTGCTAAACAAATCAGGGATGTTATAGAACCGGTTACTATCCGGCGCAACCGCCTTGACCTGCAAAACAATCCTTTATATAAAAATGAAGTAAAAGACCTGTCAAAGGTTAAAGACCCGAAGGAGTGGTTCTTTGAATTGACCAAAAAGCAGTCAGAATTTTACGACCAGATTATCAGCCAATATTTTGGCGACCCTGATGAAGGCGGACAATTCAAGGGTGCAATATATCGGCCCTTTGAATACGAAGTAGAACGCAAAAAAATCACTGGCGAAAAACTGACCGAAAAGGAGAATTTCCAGTTTATTCAACAGCGCAATTTGTATGACTTCATGCGGCGCTTGCTGGTAAAGAGATTTGAAAGTTCATTTGGGTCTTTTGAGCAGAGCATTAGGAATTTCAAGCACATTACTAAAAATATATTAGAGTTCATTAAAAAGACAGGGAAGGGTGATTACTATAACGGCGAATATATACTGGATAGGGCCCTCCTTGAAAAAATCTATGACCTCGATATTGATGAGATAGAGAAAAAATTAGCCGAATATACCGAGAAAATCAATAACGGCGAATACCCCAAAAATCATAAACGGTATAAAATTGCCGGGTTTAAATACAAAGACGACTTCATTGCTCACATCAATGCTGATTTAGTTATGTTTGATAATATACTTAAAGAATTGTCAGCATTAGATTTAGTAAAAAATGACCCAAAGACCGATTGCTTATTGAAAAATATCAAAGATGTTTTGAAACAAAAACCAAATAAGGGGGAGCCAAAGAGAAAGCTGATAATCTTTTCTGAATATCTTGATACAGTGAAATATCTTGAGCCGACGTTGGAAAAACAATTCGGCAAAAGATTATTAGTGGTTTCCGGCGACTTGTCATCAGCAAAAATAAATCAGATAAACAAAAACTTTGATGCCTCATACGATAAACAAGAGGATGAATTTGACATCCTGCTTGCCTCTGACAGGATTTCCGAGGGTTTTAATTTAAACCGTGCCGGCATGGTGATCAATTATGACATCCCGTGGAATCCAGTCCGGGTAATCCAGCGTGTCGGACGCATAAATCGTATCAGCAAAAAGGTTTTTGACGAGCTTTATATTGTTAATTTCTTTCCGACAGAGAAAGGCTCAGAACTAGTTAAGTCACGGGAAATTGCAAGCAACAAAATGTTTTTAATTCACAGCACGTTGGGTGAGGACGCAAAGATATTCGATATTGATGAAGAGCCGACCCCTTCCGGCCTTTATGAAAGAATCCGTCAAAACCCGGATAATCTGGAGAAGGAAAGCTTTTATACCAGAGCGCTGTCAAAATATTTGCAAATCAAAAAGGAGAATCCTGAGCTTATTGAGGATTTAAAAAATTATCCGCCACGCATAAAAGCAGCCAAAAAATCCGATGAAAATGAGCTCTTGGTTTTTCTGAAAAAAGGGAGGATGTATATTCACGGAGTAAAATATGACGCCGAAAAGGACAATCAAGTTTACCACTCAACTTTTGAGGATGTATTTGATAAAATCGCTTGCGAGAGAAATGAAAAGAAACTGCCATTGAGCAGCCTGTTCTGGGATTCTTATGAAAAAGTTAAGAAATTTAAAGAATATAGGCTTCCACCGGCAAGCGATCAAAGCCTTGAGCAAAAGGCATTAATAAATCTTAAAACATTTCTTACAAACCCATGGGAAGAATTACTGCCATATATGGATTTCTTAAGAACCTTGCGTGAAGACATACTTGATTATGGCACTCTCTCTGACTATACACTGCGCCGTATTGCCAATCTTGAAAATTCTGGCGATAACAATCGTAAGACATCCATTCAGGAAATATCCTCTTTAAGAAATGAACTCGGAGAAGATTATCTGCAAAAAGAAAAGGATAGGCAGAAAGAGTTATCAAAAGAGATTATAATTGCGATAGAGAATCAAGCGGAAAGGTAATCCATGAAAGAAATTATGCAAAGCAAGGAATATACGCATCTATTGGAAACAATTAAGACGCGCATCCGCCAAGCGCAGTATGATGCATTAAAAGCTGTTAATAAAGAGATGATAGCCCTTTACTGGGACATTGGCCGGATGATAGTAGACCGGCAGGAAAAACAAGGATGGGGAAAGTCAGTTGTAGAGAACCTTGCTGCTGATTTACAGAAAGAGTTCCCCGGTGTTCAGGGGTATTCAAAAGATAATTTGTGGAGAATGCGCAAGTTTTATTTGCAATATCGCGATAATCAGAAACTTGCACCAATGGTGCAAGAAATAGGGTGGACCCACAATATATACATTCTTGAGCGTTGCGGCGATGATTTAGAACGCGAGTTTTATATCCGCATGACCCGTAAATTCGGCTGGACTAAAAATGTCCTTATACATCAGATTGAAAATAAAACTTACGAGAAGACACTGCTTAACCAGACTAATTTTAACAAAGCCCTACCGGAAAAAATAAAAAATCAGGCAAAGCTTGCCGTAAAAGACGAGTATACCTTTGATTTTCTTGAGCTTGGAGACGAACACAGCGAGATTGAGCTTGAGCGCGCTTTGATGAACAGAGTTAACCGTTTTTTGATTGAAATGGGCGGCGCGTTTACCTTTGTCGGCAATCAATTCCGGCTGGAAATTGACGGCAGTGAATTTTTTATTGATATCCTCTTGTATCATCGCAGATTAAAATGTCTCGTGGCCATTGAGCTTAAAGCCGGAAAGTTTCTGCCCGAATATGTCGGCAAGATGCAGTTTTATCTGACTGCGCTGGATGAAACTGCAAAGGGAAAAGGGGAAAACCCGTCCATTGGCATTATTTTATGTAAAAATAAAAGCAGAACGATAGTGGAGTATGCATTACGGGTATCAAGAAAACCGATAGGTGTTGCTGCATATAAGATAACAGCACAGCTTCCCAGAAATCTTAAAAAGGAACTCCCGTCACCTGAGCAAGTAATAAAGTTAATGGAAGAAATATAAATTTAAGGGTGGATTATGTCAGAAGCACATAATAATGGCAGACAAATATTAATTGACATAATTGAAGATTTTAACCCGGAAAAATTTGTCCGCTTTTTCCGCGAGAAAAATCGTTCCTTTGCACCCCGAAAAGAAGAACTGTCTCAATACAACGATGAGAATTTTAGAAACGGAATAAAACTCGGTGAGATACAGTTTGCGCAAGATGAACAGGTGGTCGTCTGCGCTTTTCAGGCCAGCCAGCCCCTTTCAGAACGAAGCGGTAAAAAGGCGCAGTATGAAAAAGGCAAGAAAGTCCTTAAAGAAAGCCAGTCAGACGCAGGCATTTTTATCTTCTACGACTCGCAAGGCAATTTCAGATTCTCTTTGATTTACGCCAACTACCTGGGCACACGAAGGGATTGGAGCGCCTTCCGCCGTTTCACATACTTTGTCAGCAAAGAATACACAAATAAGACATTTTTACTGCAAATTGGAGAAGAAGATTTTTCGTCTTTAAATAAGATTAAAGAAGCCTTCTCAGTCGAAAAAGTAACAAAAGACTTTTTCACAGATATTGCCAATTGGTATTTCTGGGTTGTTCGGAAAGCCGAATTTCCAAAAGATGCTGAAGTAGAAGAAAACGGCAGGAATATTGCGGTAATCAGAATGATAACCCGGCTTATCTTCATCTGGTTTATGAAAGAGAGGGGTTTAATACGGCAAAACCTTTTTAATTACAAGAATATTTCAACTCTACTCAAGGACTTATCTCCTAAAAACACCACATATTATAAAGCAATATTGCAGAATCTGTTTTTTGCTACGCTGAACACAAAAATAGAGGATAGAAAATTCCGCTTTGGTAAATCCTTTCAAGGCAAAAACAAAGACTATATGGACCACGGGATTTACAGATATGAAGATTATTTTAAAAACAAAGAAGACATGCTTGTGGTTTTTAAAGACATCCCATTTCTTAACGGCGGCCTTTTTGATTGCCTGGACAGGCGGACAACAGATAATGGCAAGAATGTGGAGATACGCATTGACGGGTTTACCGATAAAGACGTGGGGTTAAGTGTTCCAAACCTGCTTTTCTTCTCCGATGAAATCAGTGTGGATTTAAACACAGATTACGGGACAAAAAATAAAAAGTATAAGGTCAGAGGACTAATGGATACTTTGTCCTCTTACAATTTCACGATTGATGAAAACGACCCCAATGATGCGGATGTTGCCCTTGACCCGGAACTTTTGGGCAAGGTTTTTGAGAACCTCCTTGCGAGCTTTAACCCTGAAACTGCGACAACAGCCCGCAAACAGACAGGCTCTTTTTATACTCCGCGAGAGATTGTTAACTACATGGTTGATGAATCATTGATTGCCTATCTTTCGACAAAGTTAGATAACGCCCCCCAACCCCCTCTTAAGTTAAGAGGGGGCGAAGGGGGAGTTATGACATCCTCGCCCCTTGCGGGAGAGGGCAGGGGTGAGGGGGAAAATGAATCCCGTGTCCGCCAGCTTTTTGTTCATACTGATGAACCGCATCAGTTCAATCCAACAGAAGTTGATGTACTGATAAATGCGATTGATAGTGCAAAAATCCTTGACCCTGCCTGCGGCTCAGGGGCTTTTCCTATGGGAATTCTCCACAAACTTGTTCACGCTCTTGGAAAACTGGACCCCGATAACTCGAAATGGCAGGAGTTGCAAAAGCAGAAAGCCATAAAGGAGACAGAAGAAGCTTTTAATATCGGCGATAAAGAAGAGCGCATCAAACGGCTTTTTGACATTGATGATGCTTTTGAAAATAATTCCTCAGACTATGGGAGAAAGCTTTTCCTGATAGAAAACTGCATTTTCGGCGTTGATATACAGCCTATAGCAGTGCAGATAGCAAAGCTTCGGTTTTTTATCTCTCTTCTTGTTGACCAGAATGTTGGTTCTAAAAACATTCGCCCCTTGCCAAACCTTGAGACGAAGTTCGTTGCTGCGAATACACTCATAGGCATTGAACGGCCTGCTCAGGGTTTGCTGCGTAATCCTGAGATTGACCGGAAAGAGGCAGAACTTCATAGGGTTCGGGAGCGCCACTTTACGGCACGCATGCCAAGGATTAAACAAAAATGCATTGATGACGATAAAAGACTTAGGGCTGAGATTTCAGATTTGCTGAAAAAAGACGGCTTTCCTGCCGGTGTTACAGAGAAACTTGCAAATTGGAACCCTTATGACCAAAATGCGTCGGCTGATTTCTTTGACCCGGAGTGGATGTTTGGCATCCAATGTCCCTCGCCCCTTGTGGGAGAGGGTAAGGGGGGATTTGATGTGGTGATAGGCAATCCGCCGTACGTACAAATTAAACAAATACCTTGGGCTGATAGGAAAATATTTGAAGCTAAATTTGTATCTGCAGTCGGAAGATTTAATTTGTTTTATTTCTTTTTAGAACTAACAGGAAAATTGGCTAGGGAATCCGGGATATCCGCATTTATTGTGCCAGATCGCCTATTGCTCAATACCCAATGTGATCGACTTAGACGGTGGTTATTAACTAATCAGACTACAATTGAAATTGATTCTTTTGCAGAAGGTGTTTTTGAGGCTGTAATTGATTCAATAATAGTGATTTATAAAAACACAAAAAACTATAAGGAAGAAATATCTGTAAAAAACAAAGTATCTTTAGAAAACCTGAAAAAGACTATACCAAACACTATCCCAATAAATTATTTTCTCAATTCGCTGAATTCACAGTTTGATTTATCTTATTCGCCTATAAACGCAAACCTTTTAACCAAAATAAAATCATATACAATTCTATTGGGTGATATTGGTGATGTTAAAGATGGAATTATTCAAAGCAAGATACCTGATGTTTTATTTTTAAAAGAAAAACTAAATGAGAAGTCAAAAAAATTATTATTTGGCAAAGATATCATTAGATACACACTAACTTTTGATAATAACTGGGTAAATTATGATCCAGTAAAAATGAAAAAAATAGAAATTCAAAGAAATGGTGGTGGTTTACGCTTGCGTAAAAAAGAAATATTTGAACGAAAAAAAATACTAACTCGCCAAACTGCTGATGAAATTATTGCGGCGTATGATGTAGAAAATTATTATTATTCAAATACATTACATGGTACTTCAATCACCAACCCCCAGTATAATCCCCTTTATGTTCTTGCACTATTAAATAGCAGATTGATGACTTGGTATTATAGAAATACGACTGCTGAAGAAGGTAAAGTTTTTGCCCAGATAAAAATAGAACTTCTCAAACTATTGCCGATCAAGATTGCTGATGAAAAAACCCAGCAACCCTTCATCACCCTCGTTGCCCAAATCCTCGCCGCTAAAAAGAAAGACCCCAGCGCTGACACCTCCGCCCTCGAAAAACAGATCGACGAAATGGTCTATGTCCTCTACGGCCTCACGCCGGAAGAGATTGCGATTGTGGGAGAGACGGAATAAATGAAAAGGAAAATCAATAATGGAACAAAATAAAATTGTAGTTTTTGGAAGCAAAAAAATCAGGCGGACTTGGCACAATGACAAATGGTATTTTTCCGTTGTTGATGTTGTAGAAGCACTAACGGATAGCATTGATGCTGGAGCGTATTGGAGAAAGTTGAAACAAAGGCTCCAAGAGGAAGGAAGTGAAGTCGTGACATTTTGTCACGGGTTGAAACTACCTGCACCGGATGGAAAAATGCGAGAAACAGATTGTGCCAATACTGAAGGGATGTTCCGTATCATTCAATCAATTCCTTCGCCTAAAGCAGAGCCTTTTAAACGCTGGCTTGCCAAAGTGGGCTATGAAAGAGTTCAGGAAATTGAAAACCCTGAACTTGCCCAGGAGCGCATGAAACAATTGTATGAGCAAAAAGGATATCCCAAGGATTGGATTGACAAACGATTGCGAGGCATAGCTATCCGCCAAAATCTGACTGATGAATGGAAGGAAAGGGGGCTCGAAACTGAATCGGATTATGCCATTCTTACTGCTGAAATATCAAAAGCGACTTTCGGCATAACGCCTTCTGAATACAAAGAATTAAAAGGTTTGATCAAGAAGAATGATAACCTTCGCGATCACATGACCGATTTGGAATTGATTTTTACAATGCTTGGCGAAAAAGTTACTACTGAAATATCACACAAGGAAAAACCTGACACCTTCAATAAAAGTAAAAAGGTGGCCAGGCGTGGAGGAAGTGTGGCAGGCATAGCACGGAAAGAAACGGAAAAGGAGTTGGGCAGAAGTATTGTAAGCAAACAGAACTATTTACCAATAAAAAATAAAATCAAATGAGAAAAGATATGATGTTGCCGGTGATGCTTATAATGGTTAAGTCTGATGAATAAAATCCTCTCCGCCAAAAAACAACCCCCTTCATCCCCCTTTTCTAAGGGGGAATTTAAAGAGACCGACACCTCCGCCCTTGAACGACAGATTGATAAAATGGTCTATGCCCTCTACGGCCTCACGCCGGAAGAGATTGCGATTGTGGAGGGGAAAAAATAGTAATGCAAATAAAATATTCAAAACATATTGAAACAAGGCTTGCCTTGAGAAAGATTAAGATTCTATCAAGGTTGAACTTCAATAGACCTTTTCAAACATTCCCCCTTGCCCAAAAAAAACTTCTGAAGCAGGAAGGGTATCTATCCGGGCTATCAATATCGCAGCAACTTCTGTTATCCAAATAATGCTCTTATAGCCTGACCTCTAAGACCACCTGACTAAAATCATATCCTCTCCACAGAAAAATCCTATAGAATACAATAAAGTGTCATTGCGAGGAGGTCGGAACGACTGACGTGGCAATCTGAAAGACGAGATTGCTTCACGGAGTTTATCCCG
>Ga0210058_1000590_pt1 | contig 34818 bp, 28 predicted proteins | sample CryGeymeta201511_FD_183979 | JGI IMG/M metagenome (GOLD analysis project Ga0210058, IMG submission 183979) | Groundwater microbial communities from Crystal Geyser aquifers in Utah, USA - Crystal Geyser metaG 2015-11 (SPAdes) (version 2) | ecosystem: Environmental > Aquatic > Deep subsurface >...
AAATTTCCTTGGATGCTCCTTTGACTGTGTAAACTTTTATAATGTCTCCATACCTCTCGCCAAAAACTCCGACAGCACCGCATTTATGAGCCTCATCAGGTGTCATCTCCTCGCAACCGACCTCAAGATCAGCCTCTATCCATTCGTTAACAAGCCTCTCGACTTCGTTTTTTTGCTCTTCAGTCATTGCTTCCGGATGAGAGAAATCAAAACGCAGTCTCTCCGCGGTGATATTCGAACCTTTCTGGAAAACATGATCGCCCAAAACTTGTCTCAAAGCTGCGAGAAGCAAGTGAGTTGCCGTATGAAGTGCCGTAGTAGCTTCGCTATGGTCTTGTAGACCTCCTTTGAACTTAGCTTCGGCTCCTGCGCGAGAAAGTTCCTGATGTTTCTCGAAAGCCTGATTGAATCCGTCTTCGTCAACCGTAAGGCCGTTCTCTTTGGCTAAGTCTTTGGTCATCTCAAGTGGAAAACCGTAAGTGTCATATAGTTTGAAAGCCAATCTTCCACTCAAAATTTTCGCATCTCCTCTGAGCAAATTAGGTAAGATTTTTTCAAATTCACGCTCACCTTGATTAAGAGTTTTACAGAATTGCGCCTCTTCCTTTTCAAGAGCTGTCAAAATATGATCCGCGAAATCGCTAAGTTCCGGATAAATGTCGATAAAAATTTTCGCGACATCGCAAACGCTGTCATCTATTCCGATCTTCCTCATTTGTCTGATTGAGCGTCTGATAAGTCGTCTTAGAACATACCCTTGATCCGTATTCGAAGGCATTACGCCTTTCGGATCGCCAATTATGAAAACAGCAGCACGAATATGGTCTGCAATAATGCGCTCGGCTTCGGTAATATCCTGCGCGGTAGCTTTCTCTCTTAAAAACTCCAAAACAGGCAGGAAAAGCTCGGTATCATAATGAGTAGGAACGCCTTGCATAAGAGCGATCACTCTCTCAAGCCCAAGTCCGGTGTCTACATTCTTCTGCTCAAGAGGCTCGTACTTGCCATCGGCAGTCTTGTTATATTCCATAAAAACATCGTTCCAAATCTCGACATATTTGCCGCAATCGCAGTCAACTCCATCTTCCGCGCACCGAGAGCACGGCTCTTTTCCGGTATCAAAAAACATCTCGGTATCAGGTCCGCAAGGGCCGGTTTGTCCTGCAGGTCCCCACCAATTCTCTTTTTTGCCATAAAACCAGATCCTCATAGGTCCGGGTCCATGTTCGGAAGCTCTTTTGAAACCTAGCTCTTCCCAGTATCCGGCTGACTCCTCGTCTTTTGGCGCATCATTATCACCGGCAAAACAGCTCACATTAAGTCTCTCGGGGTCAATGCCAAGACCATGCTCCTTATCGGTCAAAAACTCATAACTCATAGAGATCGCCTCTTTTTTGAAATAATCTCCAAGGCTCCAGTTCCCAAGCATCTCAAAAAAAGTGCAGTGCGTATCATCTCCGACCTCGTCAATATCATCGGTACGCAAACATTTCTGGCAGTCGACAAGTCTAGTTCCCGCAGGATGAGACTCGCCCATCAAATAAGGAACAAGAGGGTGCATTCCAGCTGTAGTGAAAAGCACGGTAGGATCGTTCTCGGGTATAAGCGAAGCGCCGGCAATCTCGCTGTGGCTATGCTTTTTAACAAAAAAATCTATATATTTACGCTTGAGTTCGGAAGCTTTCATGTGAGGGAAAAATAACGTCTATTAACGCACTGAATTTACTGGAAGAGAACTCAAGGCGCAAGTCAACGAATATGCGTTATGCGGGATTGGCGAAGTCTGTCCGCCAAAAAGTCGGCGAAACCGGTGTCCTTATCGGAATGTCGCAAACCCGCAAGAATTTCCTGGATAATGCGCTCGGGAAGCACGGGCTCGTCCGCAGATGGATCTGCGGAGCGAGCAGCCTTCCTGCACTCTATTCGAGATATTTCGGGGAATGTCATTCGGACGGCAGTGAGGGCGGTACGTTGCAAAGCCGCCAACGCGCCATCTTCGTCAGAAGTTGGAGCCAGAATATGCAAATCAACATCCATCTCCCGTAGTTCGTCTATAGTGAGTCCCAATTTGCCGGCAAGACCATAGCAAACTCGGCTAATAAACATATTGTTGTCATTAGCGCGGACCGGTAATCGAAGAGGATTCTGCCAAAGTCTCCTTAAGATACGGAGCCAGGGTACGCGAACCGTCAAAGGACATTCGTCATATAGCCTGCTTATGGCGCCTTCGATGTCGTCGGAATCACGTTCGGGTCGTCCGGAAAAAGTATTCATAATACAAGGTGTGTTTAGGATGATGCCTCTCCATGATTGCCCGAAGACGCATTTTATGTTATAATTTAAAGATAGTCAAATTGTCGATACCGGAATAATGATGATATAATCCAAAACCGATACTGCTACAGTCTACAGTCTACAGTCTACCGTGAAAACCACTCTCATAAAAATCAGCATCCCTGTGGGGGAGAACAAAGCCGAAACATTCGAGCAGATGCTTGTAAATTTGCACGAGGTTATGGATGGCGTGCCAATGGGTCTAGAGATGATCTCGGTTGATCAGCATGTCTATTTTGGGCTACGTATCCCTTCCCAGATGGAAACCGCAGTAGAAGGGCAGGTTTACGCACTGTATCCACACGCGGAAGTATTCAGTTCCGATGAGTATATAAAAGCTCCAGACACAGGAGGATTTGCAGCGGCGGAATTGTCACTTAAGAGGTCTGATATATATCCAATTTCTTCATATAAGGGGTTCGATGGTGATTCGCTCTCAAGTATTTTTTCAATTTTATCAAAAGCTGCTCAGGAAGAAGAGGTCTGGATACAGGTACTCGTCGAGCCGATGCAGGATAATTTCAGGCTGAATTTCAAAAGGAGTTGGAGCATAAAGATGAACTCAATAGCGAGGATTTTCCGCCTAAGAGATAGGCTTAAACTAAAAGGTCTCGCAAATCTGAGGCAGCAGGAGAAAGCCGCGTTCGACGCAAAAGCGGAGAAGCATACGTTCAGAGCTTCTGTCAGGATAGCTTACAAATCCAGGACACAAGCCGAGGCAGGCAATAAGCTGATTTCCTTGGTAAAAGCGTATACTCAGTTCAATACGATAGACTTCAACAGCTTCAAAGTAGCAAAACTAACCAAAGCGATGTTTGTAGATATCACTCGCAACCTCAAATACCGCACCAGCATGATGCTTAACTGCGAAGAAGTGGCGGGGCTATATCACTTCCCAAATCCGGATATCGTTCCACACATCGTGCACGTCACATCGCGCAAAGCAGAGCCGCCTCAGGATCTTCCTAAGCAAGGGCAATTAGGCCCAGGAGAGATGTCGGTTTTCGGAGCGACCAACTACCATAATCAGCAAATTAGATTCGGGATCAAGAGAGTTGATCGGCGACGTCACCTTTATGTCGTCGGTAAGTCCGGTACCGGAAAGAGTAAATTCATGGAGCTTCTGATTATTTCGGATATCCTTGCAGGTAAAGGTGTCGGTGTACTGGATCCTCACGGCGATTTGGTAGATGCTGTGATGAAATATATTCCACCCGAGAGGAAAGATGACGTTGTTCTATTCGATCCTGCGGACATGGAATTCCCGATAGCATTCAACCCGCTAGAGCAGGTCCCGCCTGAGCTGCGTCTTAGAGTTACGATAGGTTTCGTTGAGATTTTCAAGAAACTTTTTGGTGCCAACTGGACGCCTCGTCTTGAGCACGTTCTTAGATATACGACACTCGCTCTACTCGATTCACCGGGGACGACAGTGCTTTCTATCTTGAAGATGCTTTCGGACAAAAATTACCGCCAAAGAATAGTTGCGAACATTCAGGACTCAGTTATCAAAAACTTCTGGGTAAACGAGTTTGCTTCCTGGAGCGAAAAATTCGACAACGAAGCGATCATGCCGCTTCTTAACAAGGTGGGTCAATTCGTTTCCACACCTTTAATCAGACATATTATCGGACAACCGGAGAATAAGCTCAACATTCGTGAGCTTATGGACAGTCAGAAGATACTTCTGATGAAGATTTCCAAAGGCAAACTTGGAGAAGAAAACTGCGGACTCATCGGAGCCATGATGGTAACAAAGATACAGCAAGCCGCAATGGCACGCGCCGATATGTTGGAGGAGGACCGAAAAGATTTCTATCTGTACTGCGACGAGTTCCAATACTTCGCAACTGACACTTTCGCGGAAATTCTCTCTGAGGCTCGCAAATACAGGCTCAACATAACAATGGCTCATCAGTACATGGGACAGCTTTCGGACATAGTTAAGACGACAGTTTTTGGTAACGTAGGTTCGATAGTTTCTTTCCGTGTTGGAGCTGAGGACGCTGTTATCTTGGAAAAAGAGTACACGCCAAAGTTCAACGTTAGAGATATTATCAACCTTGGTGTTAGAGAGTTCTATACAAAAATGTCTGTCGACGGCCAAATCCGCGATGCGTTCTCGGGTCGCACAGTCGATGTACCCAAACCTGTCCACGATATAGCAAACGAAATCCGCGACCTATCACGCGCTAAGTACGCCAGACCGGTAGCGGAAGTCGAACACATCCTTAAAAAATGGGAGGAAGGCGCAATCGATGGAGCCGATATCAACCCTGCAGATGCAGGCGAAACGGAGTTCGCAGAGCCACTCATTTAGAGAGGTTGCGAGCCTTGATGATGTATATAAAACAAAAGAACATATGATATCCGAGCGCTATCGCCAGTCAGCAAACGACATAACGGAAGATGAGCGTCTTCCCAATGAAGTCGGCAAATCCGACATAGCCGAAACGGATTTGCATAGCGAAACAAGGATTCGAACGCGCCAAGTATTAAAGGGTGCTAAGGGGAAAGATGCACTTACACAAGGCTATAAGGGAACAATTTTATCGTGGATGGAAGCGGTCGTGCATGCCATCAGCGCAGATCCGGCAAAAGCACAAAAATTGAATAAGTTACCTTCTTCATTACGTCTCGGTGCAGCTTTCTCGGGCGTTATGTTGTTGACTATGATGATCGGTTGTGGCCAACGGCAAAAAATCGTAGACTGCTCAAAAGATGAAACGGAGTTTTTGGACAATGTTGTGGATTGGATTAACGAGCATCCGGGAGAAATACAAATCAAAATGGACGAATTATGGCCTGATCAAACGATTACGGCCAAAGATTTAATCACGACACTTAACAACTCTCAAATTGAATGTGCTGTTGGCGGAGACCCCAACGAGCCTGGACATGCAAGAGGAGACAGTATTCTCATTAGCGTTGATAGTGAATATTTCGAAGAGGCTCTGGATGCTTATCAGAGAGGAGTTTGGACTCAAAATTACAGCTTGGATGAATTGGTGCAAATTATACGAGATGACGGAGATGAAATCGGTGTTCGCATGGATGTCCTGTCTTATTACAATGCTGTTGCCATCTATGCAGATGTTTTGGCTCACGAAGCGGCACATATCGAAACAGGGGAAAGTCATTCGAAAGAGGTAATGAACTCTCATATCTCAAAAGACATGTACGAAAGAGCTGAAATTGATGAGATATATGCATGGGGAAGTGCTTCGAACTTAGCTGTTCAAGAGGAGTCTTCCGAAGCTGATAAATTCTTGCATGGCAGTGCGGAGCAACAATAGAGAGGCTAGTCTTTTTTTGCCGCCGGCGGTAAAATCCGATCATGACAGAAGATAATATTATAGAGAATTTTTGGGCTCAACTCATGGAGCTACAGCGGTCACAACCAAGATTGGGCTTAGGCACGCTCGTGAACGAAAACAGTCGCTATACGAACTTCACGGATCGCTGTAAGAACTGTTACCTCCTTACAAACGCGTGGAACAACGAAGACTGCATGCATGGGCGCTCAATATCTTTCAGTAAAGATTGTGTCGATTGTGAAAAAGTCACAAAGAGCACGCTTTGCTACGAATGTATCGACTGCATAAACTGCTACAATTGCAATTCATTGCAAGAGTGCGAAGATTGCACGGACTGCACTCTCGGATATGACCTAAAGGGGTGCAAAAACTGCTATGGATGTGTCGGACTACGGCACAAAGAGAACTGTATCTTTAATAAGCCAGTCCCTCCGAACGAATCTATTTCCCGCCAGCAAGCGATAGAGATTTTCGAAGAATTAAAAACAAAAACTCCACGCCTCTATGCCAACAATCAAAACGTAGAGAACGTAACAGGAGACTTACTGCGCAACTCGAAAAATCTTCAAAACTGTTTCATCATGGAAGGCTGCCAAGACTGCTCTCATTGCCTCGAATGTGTGGAAGTAACGGACACGCTCGACACGGAATTTTGCGAATATGGCGGCTTCAACTACGAGTGTTTAAGCGCTTGGAAACTTCGAAGCTCGAATTATTGCAGCTTCTGCTGGGAGTCTTCCGATCTCGAATATTGCGAGCATGTTTTTAGATCAAATCACTGTTTCGGTTGCGTTTTTTTGAATCATAAAGAGTACCATATTCTCAATCAGCCTTGTTCTCGAGAGGAGTATTTTAGACTGAAAAATCGGATCCTCGACAAGCTAAAAGCTGATGGCGCTTATGGGAAGAAATTTCTTCCGTCTATCTACCCATACGAAGATACGATTGCAAACGACGTATGGTCAAAGTAAAATCCTTAGCAGCCTAACCACTTAAATTATGCCAGACGAAACAAAGACATGCGAGCAGTGTACCAAGCCGTTTTTGATAATCCAGCAGGAGCAGGATTTTTATAAGAAAAAAGATCTCCCATGGCCGGCGAACTGCCCGGAATGTCGCCAAAAACGCCGTCTAAGTCTGCGCAACGAACGCAAGCTGTACAAGCGCGATTGCGACAGTTGCAAGAAGAGCATGATTACGACTTACAGACCGGATTCACCATACATCGTCTACTGCCAGGAATGTTTTTGGAAGCATATTGGTTGATAGAAAGCAGACTGTAAACTTAAGATCAACCATCATGTCCTATATTGAAAAAATGGAGGAGCTTCGCCTAAAAGTTCCACGCCCCGGTCTTACCGCTATTAGGTGCGAAAACAGCCCGTATGTTAGTTATTCGGGAAATTGCAAAAACTGTTATCTGCTGTCAGGAAGCGAGTACGACGAAGACTGTTATTACGGTTTTTGGCTGTATGACTCGAAGGATTGTGTCGACTGCGATTACTGTCAAAAATGCGAACTTTGTGCAGGATGCGTTGACTGTATCGAATGCTACAATACAAACTTTGCACAGGATTGTACGGGATCGACCGATTGCGAATATTGCTACGACTGCGGCTCCTGCAGTAACTGTTTCTTATGTGCGAATTTGAGGAGGCAGCAGTATATGATTCAAAACAAAAAATACAGCAAAGAAGAGTACGAGAAAAAAGTTGCCAAGCTAAAAGCACAGCATTCAGGAGAAGACCTCTTTGTAATGTTGGAAGAGATAAAAAAAGACAGGTTCCGCATATGCAATTACACGCTTTGAATAACGAAAATTCAAGCGGCGACTATATCTACAACTGCAAAAACACTTATGGATGCTATGACGTCAAGGATATGGAGGACTGCGCCTACTGCAACAACTCCGTGAGCCTCAAAGACTGTTTGGATATGAGCAACTCTTACTACAATTCGGAGCTTTGTTACGAAGTGATGTCAGAAATGAATCTTGTGAACTGCAATTTCTGCGTGACATGTTTCGATAGTCATAATCTTGATCATTGCGAACACGTTTACGGTTCTCATGATTGTTTTGGATGTTTTTCTTTAAAAGGAGCCGAGTACTGTATTTTTAACGAAAAATATTCGCATGAAGAGTACGAGAAGAAGGTCGCCGAGATCAAAAAAGAGATGATGGAAAGTGGAGAATACATGCGCTTTCCTTGCCCAACTTATCCTTATGAAGACAGCAATGCGGCAATGCATTGGGCGGAAAAATAATCAGCAGTTCGAAGAATCACAAAAGCGTCGTATATGTTTTCGCAACGAGCTCAACCTGTAAAAGCGGAAATGTGACGCAACGGGGCAGGAAGTCATTTCAACTTACTCCCTACAGACCAGAGGAGATTTATTGATTATAAACTTCTCTTCTGTGTCCAATCTTCAAGACAAGTAAAACAACCAGGACTCCCAGATCTTTCTTGGAAACAATAATGCGATAATCTCCAACCCTGAAACAAAATCTATTGCCGATACCTTGTAATTGCTTGGCAAAAGAAAGTGGCTCACCTGATTTCTCAAAAAATTCCAACTTTTTCACAATGCGATGCTGGAGCTTCTTATCTAAAAACTTAAGATCCTTTTCTCCATTACTGGAGAATTGAAATTGGTATGATGTGCTCATCTAAAGATTGTATTTCTTTTTTATCTCTTTCAAGGTAAGTCCACCATTTTTCTCCCAATCTTTTTCTGCTTCTTCAAGTTCGCTAATAAACTCCTCACGACTCTGAAAAGGTCTGAGAACTATAGCGCCATCTTCTACCGTGCAAATAAACCTTTTGGCAGGCATACGATCACGCAATTTGCTGGGGATGGTCACTTGACCTCGATCCGAAACTGATAAGATTGTATCATCCATAGTTGAATGCAGTAATTCTGAATATATGATATTCCGAAAATCAGAAAAAGTCAACATGGATTGAAAGATTAAAGGTGCAAACCTAGTATGGTGCACCTACGTTAAAAAAAGATGAAAAAACTGCCTGCAAATATTATCAAACAAAAATCATCTCGCCACGAAACTCGTTGCCCCGAGCCACGCCAGGTTAAAAACGGCGCGCTGGGTTTTTGCATAGATTGGGCTTTCAATGATCATGCCCATCAGCTCATCGGGATTGAGCGAAACAATCGAAACGCGGTCGCCGAAAATATTAATCTCATATTCAAACATAAACTCCTTGGGATTTACGAAAAAAATCTCCACAAGATTGCGATCAAAACCTTTAGGGTAGTAATGATCCAGATAGGTCATGGCCTTGTCGGACACGGGGGACAGCATGCGAGTCTTGATACCTTTCTTTATTTTGCGGGCGGCGTAATCTCGGAGATACTCTCTGGTAATAATGCCTGGAAGCGCAGCGAGATTGGTGTAGCCAAGCATCTCTTTATCCGCACCGAGGGTCTCCTCGAAAATGTTTTTGATCCCAGGCAGCCCCTCGTAATATTGAATCTTCGGCTTGTAAACGAGGGAATTGGTGATCGATAAAAGCTCAGGTAAGAGCTTCTTAGCTTTTGAGTACTTCTCCTCAAGCTTGTTGACCAAAATTCGGGGACTCTCTATGGCAAAAAATTTAATTTTATTCTTCGTAAAACTGCTAACAATGCCCTTCCGCACTAAGTTGTCCAAGGTGTGGTAGCAGCTCACTCGATGAACAGAGGCTTTCTTCGCAATCGCACTAACGTATGAGTTGCCCAGCTCAAGTAGAGCCAAGTAGACTTTCGACTCCTCTTCCGTAAGGCCCAAATCTTCCAAATCCGACGGATGCATAGGTAATTGTTGTAGAAGTTTTTCTACAGATATTATACGGCTCAAGCAAGAAGAAATCAACCTGTAAATACTGAGACGTAGTGTCGGCGCGGCTACTACTGTATAGGCTAAATTACAATTTATTGTTAATATAATACCCTACACCCTATACCCTCCCTACACCATGACCACTTGTAAACAATGTACAGCTCAGTTCGAAGTTGTTCCAATGCACAAAGATTTCTTGAAAAAGGCCGACCTACCGGAGCCGAAGCTTTGCCCGCAATGTCGTATGCAGCGGAGATTCGCATTTCGCAACGAGCGGACGCTTTACCAACGCAAATGCGACCTTACGGGTAAGCAGATTATATCGATTTACGCGCCAAACTCACCTTACAAAGTCTACGACCAGCACGAATGGCATTCCGACAAGTGGGACGCGCTGGAGTATGGACGCGACTTCGATTTCGGCAGGCCTTTCTTCGAACAGATGAACGAACTGATGCTAGAAGTGCCCAAGATTTCCGTATTCGCATCAAGAAACGAAAACAGCGACTATACCAACGGCGCTCAACAAGACCGCAACTGCTATATGATTTTCGTTAGCGATCATGACGAAGACTGCTACTACTCGTACGGTATCGATAGCTGTAAGGACTGCCTGGACTGTCTGAACTGTTACAAAAGCACGCTTTGCATTGAGTGCATCGACTGCTCGGAATGTTACAACGTCGCGTATGGTGAACGCAGCCATGGATGCCGAGATAGCATGTTCTTATATGACTGCAAAGGATGCGCGAACTGTTTCGGATGCCACGGACTGAGAAACAAGGAGTATCATATTTTTAACGAAAAACACACAAAGGAAGAGTACGAGAAAAAAATCAAGGAATTCAATACCGGCAGTGACGATACTATCAAATGGGCCAAAGAAAAATTTGCTCAAAAAGTCAACGAACAACAAGTCCAACAGTATATTGACGGCAATAACAACCATGACGTAACAGGGGATCACATCACCTCTTGTAAAAACTGCATCGAATGTTACGACAGCGGCAATCTCGAAGACTGCGGATATTTGATCTTTAGCTTCAAATCAAAGGACTGCTTCGATGGACATGTCGTTGTCGACAAATCAGAACTCTGCTACGAGATCATCAGCTCAATAAGCCAGTATAATACTCAGTTCACATATTTGAGTTGGTACTCAAAAAACTCGCAATATCTGGACCACTGTGTCAGTTGTAATAACTGTTTCGGATGTAGCGGACTTAAGCATGCGCAGTACTGTGTTTTCAATAAACAGTACACAAAGGAGGAGTACGAGCAGTTAAGAGAGCGGATAATTGAGCACATGAAAAAGACAGGCGAATACGGCGAATATTTCCCTGTCCAATTGTCCCCATTCGGATACAACGAAACAGTTGCGCAAGAGTACGGTCCACTCACAAAAGAGCAGGCGCTTGAGAGAAGTTGGAAATGGCACGACGAAGACGAGCAAACTTCCGCCTACCAAGGGCCTGATTATAAGCTGCCAAGCGATATCAAAGACGTGCCACAAGATATCGCAGACAAGATCCTCACCTGCGCCGTCTCCGGCAAGCCTTACAAAATCATCCCTCAGGAACTTAAATTATATAAGCAACACAATCTTCCCCTGCCGCGCATACGTTTCAATGAACGCCACCTTGCGCGAATCGGCAAACGAAATCCGCGTTACCTCTGGGATCGTAAATGCCAAAAGTGCGGAGCCGACTTAAAGAGCAGCTACGCCCCGGAGAGGCCGGAGACAGTCTATTGCGAAAAGTGCTATTTGGAAGCGGTGTACTAGGACCGAATTAGGAGATCGCCGGGCAATGATCCCACATAAACTGAAACCATGTTTTGTAACTTTCCGCCATGGGCCGACTAACGGTGACAAAAATACTGATATCTTCATCGATTTCACAAATACCGGCTCCGGTAAATGACACGACGCGATCTCCGAAAATATCAACCATCGATGGAGTGGAATATTTTTTCGGCAAAAATTTATAAGGTTTGCCGGCGGCCTTTGGAACATGGTTCGCCTGATTTTTTACCTCATAGTCAAATAGGTGATGATAGCGGATCCCCTTTGTTTTCGCTTGTTTAAGAAAGCTGTCCAAGAAGTTCTTTAAACGAGGGTCGAACCACGCTCCTTTTGCTCCAATAAAATAAGCGTCTTCTTTTGAATTCAAAATATCCCGAAGGTAATTCTTGAATCCTTCAATGCCTTTGTACATGTATACGGCTTCGCGTTGCGGATGATGTCGATGTAAAACTTCCAGGCGAGGCAGAATAGCCTGCAAGTGCCCACGCTTTTCATCGAGAAGTTCCATTAATTTAGCGGGTTCAACGGGTTTGTAGACGTTGTCACCATGACCGAAGATTTGGAAAACCAAGCCCTTGCTGACAAGTCTCTGCATGGCATCGTAGATGTTGCGCCTGTGAATGTTCGTCCCTAAGGCCAATCTCCCTACGGTGGTGTCTCCTTCGATCAAGAGACGTTCGTAAATCTTGGCTTCGTTGGGCGACAGACCTAATTCAAGAAAAATTTCACTATACATAAATGATATTTAAGATGCTTATATTATACAGGCTTTCTTGGGTGGTGTCTACTACCACCACGTGGTGATATTTACCACTCATTAGTAATGTAGTAAATTCATAGCGTTTACAGACTCAATATGAATACGCTCAATACAACGTCTCAAAAACTTAACCAAGGACGATAATAACCATTAAAACATCTTATGAATCCATCACAATGCAAAACCTGTTCCCAACCATTCCTCGTAACGAATGAGGATAAAGCTTTTTACGCAAAATTGAATTTGCCGCAGCCGTCTGCGTGTCCTCAATGCAGATCACGCCGCAGGTTGGCTTACCGCAATGAGCAAAATCTCTACAAGCGCAAGTGCGATCTATGTAGCAAGAAGATAGTTTCGATCTATTCGGAAGACAAACCTTATCCGGTCTATTGCCAGAAATGTTTTTGGGGGGACTCATGGGATCCACTGGAATATGGCAAAAGCTTCGACAAAGAAAAACCATTTTCGGACCAATTCGAAGAGCTTATGGCGAAAGCGCCTCGTCTCGCTATCGTCAACAAGCAGTCAGAGAACTCGGACTACTGCAACTACTCATTCGCAAACAAGAACTGCTACCTGACGTTCGGGAATCACTACGAGGAGGACTGCATGTACGGACACTATTCGACCAAGAACAGTAGCTGCATGGACTACCTTCAGCTCTACAAAAGCGAACTCTGTTACGGATGCGTTTTTACAAAAAACTCTTATAGATCGATCTACTTGGGCCACTGCGATAACTGTCAGGAGTGTTTGTTCTCGGTTGATTTGAAAGGATGTAAGAACTGTCTTTTTTGCTCCAATTTGAGGCATAAAGAATTCCACATTCTCAACGAGCCTTATTCCAAAGAGGAATATTTCAAAAAACTCAAAGAGTATGAATTTAGCAATTACGATAATTTCGAAAAAGCGGCAAACTTTTACGAAGGTGAATTCAGAACGAAATTCCCGGTAAGGTCGGTCTATCAAAGCAACTGCGAAAATTGCCAGGGAAGCAATTTGGAGAACTCAAGAAACATGAGATACTGCTTCGACTGTGCCGAGTGCGAAGACTGCGCTTACGGCTTCCAAATGGACGAATCTTACGACTGCATGGACTCAAATTGCATGGGATACGACAGGAGCGAAGTCTGTTATCAGACGATCGGATGTAGTGGCATTACGAGCTGCATTGCATGTGATTCATGCTGGCACGGTAGCGACCTTATGTACTGCAATTTATGTTTCTCTTCGAAAAATCTTTTCGGCTGCATCGGGCTTAACAAAAAACAGTACTGCATCCTTAATAAACAATATACAAAAGAAGAGTACGAGACCTTGATGCCGCAGATTATAGAGCAAATGAAAAAAGAAGGAGTCTGGGGAGAATTTTTCAGAATGTCACCATTTAAATATGGTGAATCGGTAGCTCAGGAGTATTTCTACATCCACGAAGAAGCCATAACAAAGAGCAGTGAGAAAGCCGACGACGCGGAAACTTGCATACAGTGTAGTAAAAACTTCAGAATTGTGGAAAAAGAGAGGGGATTCTATAAAGAGCTCAACCTGCCGGAGCCACGCAAATGTCCAGCATGCAGGCACAACGACAGGATCACGCGCAGAAATCCGCGTGCTCTTTGGCAAAGAACTTGCTCCAAATGTAGCTCAGACACATGGACGAGCTATGCACCAGACAGATCTGAGAAGATTTATTGCGAAAAATGCTATTTGGAAGAGGTTTATTGAACCAGCTCATCCTTGACCCTAGCTTGAAGAAATGACTTGATTGTCGATAGGGCAATTTTCATACCTCCATTGCTTACAATAGCATCCCATGCTGCTCCACCAAGCTCTTTCAGAACCACGGCAAGCTCTTTGTCGGGCAATAACATTAATTTGCCACCGACTTTGCCTGCGACTTTGCCAACAGGTAGCAAGCTGACGAAAAAGAAAAGCGTTCCGGCCCAATTCTCCTTTAAGGATTGTGTGAAAGGTTTCGCGACACCATCTAGCATTTTTTCAAGTTCTTCTCCTTGTACCCCTGCTGCAATAAGTTTTTCACGAGCTGCCGCACGATCAACGGCATCCACAGTACCGGCTTTTAAGAGAGCTAGCGCTTCTTCTGCTCCAGCAGGCATTAAGATGGTACTGGCAAATTCGGTAGTTGTATCGGCTACAAACTGAGGAACCTCATCCATAGTTCGACTAAAATCACTTCTTTGTTTTCCCCAATTCGCCCGTTCTTCAGGGGTTACTCCACGTATATCAATAGGGACAAGCAGAGCCAGTCCATTATAAATTTCAGCAAATTCATCATCACTCATATGGAAGCTTAGTCCTATAGCATCATCAAACGCAGTATCGAGGCCCTTTGAAAACTCTGTTACAAGTCGCAAATACTCTGCTTGAATCTTTTTAACCTCAGCCAGGCAAAGATCTCGATTTTGTACGTCAATTTGTTTTAAAGCATCAATATATTTGTCTTTTGTATCCCCAAGTATTTTATTAACACCATCGAAAAGCATTTTCTTCTCATCATTGTCCAAATTGACACTAAGTTGGATTGAATCGATAAGTTTTTTCTCTATATCTTTCGCTTCATCATTAGCTACTCTCAACGTAACACAAGACTCTCTTTCACTCTGTGGCTGAGAAGTTGATTCCTGGCTAGCGTTATGTGCTTCAAAATTCATCGTTCAAATATTTAGAGTTGATCAGCTTGAGATAACAGATCATTTAGTTCTAGATTTTCCTTTTTGCGATTACTTTCTTCCGAAATTTTTCGTATATGCGTTGTTTCTTTTTTTTGGATATCTTTTATTTGGTCCAAAAATATGCCAGCGACTTCCTGTTTTTTTTCTTCTTGCGATACGGCCAACTTCTTCAAATATTCTGTCTTATTGATTACGAAATGTCTCAATTTGTCTTGTTGCTCTGGAGGTAACTCGGGAAGCAATCGCAAAAGATCCGTCTTTTGTTGTTGGGTTAAAAAAACAGCTCCTTCAACAAGTTTTTCGATTTCTTGAGTATTCATATCTGTTAATTATAACACATGACAGCCAAACTACAATACAAGATCAAATGATTTTTAGGGGAAGCGGTTTTTTTAAGTTCTTGTAAAGAGAGAAATTAAGTCGGTTTTTCGGATTGATTTGTGTAAGTCAAATGGGTACACTCCTCATATTAGGATAGTTAAAAAATAATCACCTATGAAATATGCCATATAAAATCACCGCAAAATTGGTCGTTTTGATTGTCATTGCTTTGCTGCTGCTGCCAGCTCACTTGAGCGAAGCATTTAACGACACAAATGGCCATTCCAATGAATACGCGATTAACTATCTTTACGGAAAAGGAGTAATTCAGGGCTACGACGATGGGTCTTATGCGCCTGAAAGCACCATCAATCGCGCCGAGTTTGTGAAGATTCTGATTGAATCCAAGTATCCAGGTGAGGGATTCGGAACAGATTGTTTCAATGATGTTGGAACGGAGTGGTATGCGCCTTACGCGTGTTATGCTGAGGATTTGGCGATTGTGGAAGGTTACAGTGACGGATATTTCAGGCCGGCAAACGAAATCAATTTGGCTGAAGCGTTGAAAATCGTACTTGAGACATATGATTTTGATGTATGTACTTCTTGTTATTCAATTTGGTATGAGCCTTATTATTGGGAGGCGCGTCCTAATGGACTACTTGATAGAATTGATAATGATGTAGAGCACACAGTGACTCGTGGAGAAATGGCGCAGCTTGTTTATAATGTTGAGAATTATCTTGCTGGGCTACCTTTGATTTTTGATGACAGCATAAGTGCGGAATCAATTCCAAATGTGGCAATCCTTGAGTTTGAGGAGAACGATGAATGTCGTTATTCAAATGGAAATGTCCGTGGTGACTGTGTTGTAGACAAATTCTACCAAAACCACGAAGATAATTATGACATGATTATGGTCATTGATGTTGGTGATTACGCAGGGAAGCATAATGGATGGGCAAGCTATAATGTACATAGGTATGTTCCTTCAAACCTTGGCATAGAGGAGCTTTGTGATGAGACTTGTCTAGAAAAATATCCAGAACGCTTACGATTCATGAATCAATCAAATGATTCCTGGGCAGATTCTAACGATACGGTATTTGTGCACGAATTAGGGCATTATTGGGGGGTAGACTGGTTATCAACGGACTTGAGTTGTTATGATGAATCTTGGATTGAATATGCATTTGAAAATAGCCATTGGACTGAATTATTCCAAGCGGGTGGAGGCGCAAGTATCATGTCTTACCAGATGAATGTGGTAAGCGAAGGAGAGCCAAGTGGGATTACCAAGGGAATCTTAACTGATAATCATGATGGCACATTTTCCTTTTCCGAGGAAGAACTCCCACGATTAGGTCATATGCAATTTAATGCGATGGATTTATATGCCATGGGTCTTATCGATGAAGAGGAATTGGGGAAGCAAGAAATATATGTTGTTTTGAATCCAGGCGAAATAAGCGAAAACCTCTACTCAGGTACACGCCATGATTTTAGCTTGTATGATTTTCAGAATTTGCTTTTAGAAAAAGAAGAGTGTGAGGGGACGGGACCTAATTTCTTCTATACAGGTGATGGCAGTAGGCAATTAAACGAATACGACGACGGCGTTGAATTGGCAGAAAATTTCAATGTAGCAATTGTTTTGATAAAATTTCCAGAACAAAAAATAACGAACGAAGATGCTTACTATATTTGCGAAAGAGTGAACTATGATTGGATTGACTCATGGAACTTAGCTGCACATGGTTTGTCAGAAATAGATACGCATATTAATGGCGACGATCCGATCCCGGATTGTGCTGACCTCTACGCCGAATAAAAGTGAACCAGTTAGAATCAAAGTGTTTTTATTGCAAAACTCATAGTATTAACACGCCCTAGCTGACCGCTGCCTCCCTCTTCTTGTGTATTCGGAAAAGTTTATAAACTGAGAAAACAACTCCGACAACAAGCAGTCCAAGCCCGTAAGACCCTGCATAATACAAAGTAGTGACAGCGATTCCGGCCATAGTGAACGCCATGAAGGCTGTCATGAACCAACCACTGATAACGATGGCGACACCGGATAGTCTTGAAGGAGCACAGGCCTTAGTCCAAGCGCCATCAGCGAGAGAAGCCCCCATAGCGACAATAAACGTCACATAAGTCGTGGATAGTGGTAGTTTTTGCGAAGTAGCATAAGAGATCAAAGCAGAGGACACCATTAATATTACAGATGCGCGAATCAAATCATGATCCTTGCGCTCATCACCTTCAGTAATGATATGACCGCCTTCCCACCTATGGGAGAGCCATTTATGTATTCCGCTTGGGATTAGTTTAAGAATCATATCGTAGAAAAAAGAAGCAATCTTCACAAGCTTGTCTGCGAAAACATTTGATTGCCAGTCGTTTGTTACGTTCTTACCATGACTACCAAGATTAACAGATGTGTTTACGACGGTGCGCGCTTTGTTCGATGTAAAAATTGTAATAGTCATCATAATGCCCGCAGCGAGAAGTGTCCACGTTGGCGTAGGAAGTTTGTCTGAAAGATCAGCACCGAGAAAAGCATTCACGCCGGCAACGGAAACACCGATGAAATTAGCTAAGTCATTGCCGGCAAATGCCATAGCAAGAGCGCCGGTACCAATGAGGATGATGACTTTTAGCATATTTGTCCCCATCTTTATCAGGATAAAAGACAAAACCGAAAAGAAAACAAACATAACCCCCAATATGGAGAGAACATTGGCATGAATAAAATCCTTGGTGTTATCAGTGATAAAAGAGGCATGAGCGCCACCTTTTATAAGGATAAAAAACATCAAAGATGTAAGCGCGATACCTGACCACAAGAACCCCCAGCTCTTCATGCGTTTCTCATAATGGAAAGTAAAAAGAAGCCGAGTAACAAATTGCACTAAGATTCCAACGATAAAAGCGATTCCAATAGACAGTAAAATACTCGTAATTATTTTGACAGCGGAGTCGCTATTAATAGCAGCCCACGCTTCCGTTAAATTCCCTGTCATTACAAGTGCAAGCACCAATGCTGCTCCGAAAAGCTCAAAAACGACAGATACGGTCGTAGATGTCGGGAGCCCGAAAGTCGAATAAACGTCAAGAAGAACGATGTCCGTTATAGCAACCGCAGTGAAGATCAAGATAGCCTCGTGTGCGGTAAAAAAACTAGGATTGAAAATCCCGTTGCGAGCAACCTCAATAATCCCATCGGAAAAAGTTGCGCCGATGATTAGACCAATGCCTGATACAATTAATATTGTTCTAAGTTTGGCAGCTTTTGCGCCAATTGCGGAATTAAGGAAATTGACAGCGTCATTAGCGACACCTACCATCAGATCTCCAAAAGCGAGCGTAACCAGAGCGATTACAGCCAAAAGATCGAAACTTGTCATAAGTTTGGTTCTATATATAGAGAAGAGAGAATCCTCCGCAAGTTACGCCGAAGGCAAAAATATTTTAAAGGGAACGGATTTTGAAAGTTGGCATGATAGCCTTTGATAACTTTTAGAAGTAAAAACTACACAAAGATCATCTACCAATACATCGATGCGCCTGATTTTCAATGAGCTAAGGGGATATTAAATGGTTTTGCGCAAAATGCAAAACAAAATGTGATAAAATCGGAAAGGAGTTAACTAAGGCTTATTATATGCACGACTTCATACAACAGTTCAGGCAATTACAGCTCGCTTCTCCGCGCGTCGGACTCCACAATATCGACGGACACAACGCGGAGTACGGCAATTTGAGTCGACACAATAAGAGCTGTTACATGCACATAGCCTCGGATTACAACGAGGATATTATGCATACGTACTGGGTTTACAGGTCAAAAGACATGCTCGATTGCTCATACTGCTTCGATTGCGAGTTGTCTTACGAGTGTACCGACTGCGCAAAATGTTATAACTGCGACTACTGTCAGGACTGCTTGAGCTGCACGGACGCAAGCTATTGCTACGGTTGCGTCGGATGTAATAACTGCATTGGATGCGTTGGATTACGCCATAGTGAGCTGCATATTTTTAACAAAAAATTCACAAAAGAAGAGTTCGAAAAACGCAAAAAAGAACTGACGCAGCATGAGATAGAAGCAGAGACGGCGAAGCTGGAACAGACAACTCCTCGACTGTACACACACACGCTGCATAACGAAAACTCAACAGGTGATTACATATTTCACGTGAAGAACTGCCACGCTTGCTACGACACGAATTACGCAGAAGACTGCGTGTATATAGACGGAGGCGTAAGCGGATTTACGGACTGCGTGGACTGCTCATTCTTCATGGACTCGGAACTGTGTTATGAATCTGTAAGCGTCACCGGCTATAATCTCAATTTTTGCTACATATGCTGGGAGTGCACGAATTTGGAATTTTGCGAACTATGCTTTGGTTGCCAAGACTGCTTTGGATGCGTCGGCCTCAAGTCAAAGGAGTTCCACATATTGAATCAGCCATATTCAGAGTCCGAATATCACAAGAAGGTGCGAGAACTAAAGGAAGAACTGAAATCGCAAAATCTATATAATATGGATATAATGAAGGCAGCTTACCCAGTAGAGGACAGTTGTATTAACGAGCATCTATGATAGAAAATGCAACAAATGTGATGTGCAGATCAAGACAACTTGTTCGCCTGAGAGGCCAGAAATAGTTTATTACAGAGAATTGCTATTTAAAAGAAATCTACTAAACCATGTCAAAATCTTGTAAAAACTGCTCGGCGGCTTTCGAAGACACCAAAGAGGATTTGGAGTTCTACGACAGAGTTTCACCTGTGATAAACGGGATCAAATATCCGATTCCGGCACCAACATTATGTCCTGACTGCAGGTTGCAAAGACGCCTTGTTTGGCGCAACGAAAAGAGCCTATATCGAAATAAGTGCGACAAAACAGGGCAGGAAATTATTTCGTGGATTGCTCCCGATAAACCGCAAAAAACATACAAAAAAGATGTTTGGTGGGGTGACACATGGGATGCACGAAGTTATGGACGAGATTTTGACTTCGAGCGTCCATTTTTTGATCAACTTGAAGAGCTTATAAAAGAGGTACCATGGTTAGACATGCTTACCGATAACACATTCAATAGTGATTATGTGAACTACTGCAACAACGCAAAAGACTGTTACTTGATTTACGCGAGTAACAATAACGAAAGCTGTATGTACAGCAGTTATATATGGGATTGTGATGACTGTATCGATTGTTTGCAGGCTTTTGATTGCGAACTTTGTTACTCATGCATAGATGTCAATAACTGTTACGGATGTAAGTACAGCAAAAACTGCACTAATTGTAATAACTGCACTTTTTGCGAGAACTGTCAGGGCTGTAATGACTGCTTTGGATGCGTGAATTTGGTGAACAAAAAATATTGTTTTCAAAATGAGCAGCTTACAAAAGAAGAGTATGAGAAAAAACTAGCGGAGATGCAGCTTGATTCGTATGCAAAAACAAAAGAAATCAGGGAGTTCTTCGCCAAGCATAGGCTCGAATTCCCTATGAGGTTTGCCCAGATTGTAAATTGCGAAAATTGCACAGGCAACGCCCTCAGGAATTCAAGTAACACGCAAGAAGCATATGACTCCTCAGATATCGAAGATAGCAAATGGGTAATGATAGGCGCCGACGTCAGAGATTGTTACGACATAAGCGGCTGCGAGAAACTCGAACTTTGCTACAACACAGTGGTTGTCGGGATACCGGCAACGCGAGTGCTTTTTTCCGCATATACGTGGAAAGGTATTAACGAAGTACTCTACTCAGTCCTGTCTCCAGGCGCACAAAACTGTTTTGGATGCGCCTCGCTGTACAAAGGCCAATATTGCATACTAAATAAGCAGTACACAAAGCAGCAGTACGAGCAGCTTGTACCAAAGATCATTGAGTATATGCAAAAGACAGGTGAGTGGGGGGAGTTTTTCCCAGCAACTCTATCGCCGTTTGACTACAATGAGACTATCGCAAACGATCATTTTCCAATGTCTCGCGAGCAAGTACTGGCGAAAGGATGGAGATGGAGGGATGCTGACAAAAAAGAGTACATGCCAACGGATTACCAATTGCCTGATAGCATTACAGAAGCGTCAGACGAAGTGTTGCAACAGATATGCGGATGCGAGACATGCGGAAAAAACTACAAGATAATCGCACCCGAACTAAAGTTCTACAAGAGGCACAACATACCGGTTCCGAAAAAGTGCTCAGACTGTAGGCACGAAGATCGGATGAAGATGCGAAATCCGAACAGGCTTCATTCACGCAGCTGCGCAAAATGCGGATGCGAAATCAAAACAACATATGCCCCAAGCAAGCCTGAAATAGTCTATTGCGAGAGCTGCTACTTGAAGGAAATCTACTGAGGTATGGAGTTTGCCTGACGGGAAGGGGCTCTCTTTTAGCGTTTCGTGCAGTCCTCCTTTCAAAAATCCGCGGTTGCAATCTACTTTCTCGCCCTTAGGCTGTTGCTTACAACGCTAATTGAGCTAAAACTCATAGCGAGGCTTCCGAAAATCGGCTGCAAGAAACCAAGCGCTGCAACTGGAACGAAGATGATGTTGTAGAAGAAAGCCCAGAAGAGATTTTGCTTAATGATCGAGTAAGTTTTGCGTGAAAGCTTGATCGCGCTGGCAACTTTCTGCACATCACCTTTGACCAAAACCATGTCGCCGGTTTCGATCGCGACATCTGTACCGGTGCCGATAGCAATGCCAAGGTTGGATTGCGCCAGTGCGGGAGCATCATTGATACCATCACCGACAAAAGCCACGAATTTTCCGTCTGCCTGAAGACTTTTTACGATGTCGGACTTGCCTCCGGGCAGTACTCCGGCAAAATACTTATCAATACCAAGTTCCTCTGAGATAGCGGCGGCGGTTTTCTCATTGTCTCCAGTCAGAAGAACGACTTCTATACCCATTTTGTGTAGAGAGGAGATAGCATCTTTAGCGGTACTTTTTGACGTATCACGAATGGCAAAAAGTCCAATCGCCTTGTCTCCATGAGATACAAAAGAAACGGTTTGCCCTTTTGAAGCGAACTTATCTGCGGCTGCTTTGAGATTCGCGCTGATTTTGACACCTATCTCTTCCATTAGCTTGTCATTGCCAAGAGCCAGTGAAGTATTATGAGCTTTGCATTTAGCAATGAGTCCCATTCCACCCTTCTCTTTGAACCCATCAAGCTCAGTCAAACCGGCATCTTTGGATTGAGCATAGAGCCCAATGGCGCGAGACAAAGGATGATGCGAACTCACTACTAGACTGTGAGAAACTTTGAGGAATTTCTCCTCGGGAAAATCGTCTACAAATATGTCGGTAACTTTCGGCTTACCCTCTGTGAGAGTGCCGGTCTTATCAAAAACAACCATATTTACTTTGCCGGATTTCTCCAAAGTCTCACCATTTTTGATCAGGATTCCCATATTCGCGCCGGCCCCGGAAGCGACCATGATTGCGGTAGGCGTCGCAAGACCAAGAGCACATGGGCAAGCAATAATAAGGACAGCAACAGTTGGTAAAATGCTAGCTTCAATATCCCCAGTTATGGCGTACCAAATGATAAAAGTCACGGCAGCTATGCCAAGAATAATAGGAACAAAAACGCCGGACACTTTGTCTGCCAGATGTTGAATTGGAGCTTTGGAGCTTTGTGCGTTTTCGACCATCTGGATGATCTGCGCGAGGACGGTGTCTTTGCCCATCTTGGAAATTTTTACCTTGAGTTGGCCATCAAGATTGATCGTAGAACCAAAAACATCATCAGAAACATTCTTGTAAACAGGCATGCTTTCACCAGTCAACATCGCTTCATCGAGACTGGCTTCGCCATCAATAATTTTGCCGTCAAGAGGCACTTTTTCGCCACTTCTGATTAAGACAATGTCACCAACTCGTAGGTCTTCGATATCAACCTCTTCTTCTTTCCCATCAACGATGCGTACAGCTTTTTTGACCTGTAATTCAAGCAACTTCTTGATTGCCTGACTGGCTTTACCCTTGCTTTTATGCTCAAGCCATTTCCCAAGATTGATGAATACAACTATCAAAACCGCAGTCTCAAAATACGACTCTTTTCCTGCGAAAAGCGCCCAGATACTATATATAAGAGCTGTCAGAGTACCGATGCTGATAAGGCTGTCCATATTGAACTGCAGATGACTCAGTTTCTTCACGAAACTGATATGGAAATGTCGTCCAGCAATCAACACAACGAAAACAGAGAGAATCATTGCGGCAAGATTGAGAGCATAAGAGCCCATAACGAACATAGTCACAAAGACAGGAGCTCCCAAAATAGCGGACATAAGAAATCTATGGAAATATTTCCGAGCTTCATATTCCGGTCCGGATTTGGATTCATCGGTGACAATGTCGTAGCCCGCACTACGGACGGCTTTCTTGATGTCGTCAAAGGACAAAGCGGTCTCGTCAAACTCAACGTATGCTGTGCCATTCGCATAATTGACATTTGCACTTAAGACGCCTTTCAAATCCGAAAGAACACTCTCGTTAATCTTTGCGCAACTCGCGCAAGTCATGCCGGATATCTTGAAGTTAATTTTTTCCATAGTGTGTACTTGGTTAAGAAAAGTTTTATTCAACAACAGTGAAATTGCCACCTACCATCCCCATCCAACAGCTAAAAGACATATCGCCGACCTCGGTAGGAGTAAACTCGATAATGTTCTCGCCTTTTTCCAGGTTGAAATCTAAGCCGAGTTCAGGGATGACAAGTTCGGAGATACATCCTGATACATTTTGACCATCGATAATCCATCTCACGGGTATGTCTTTTTGGATAACGAAATTGCTAGGTTCAAAAGTCCAATTTGCAGTCATGTAAATCTCCTGATATCCATCTTCGCTAATTACAACCTTGTTAGGGGCATCAGTTGACGGACTTTGGAAAGGATCGAACCCGACTCCATAAAGACGTAGACCGTTATTAAGCGAATACAAGCCGAAAATAAGGATCAAAATTCCGATAAATCTTTTGAAAGTTTTTGCCTTAATATCTTTGGCGTAACTACTTCCGATACCAATCCCGAGTAGCACGGGGAAGGTGCCAAGGGCAAAAGCTCCCGTCATCATAGCTCCGCTGACAAAACTCCCGGATGCTATAGCCGAGAGTTGAACGCCTTGAGTAAACCCGCATGGCAAGAAAAAAGTTATGCCGCCAAGCAGGAGCGGCGCGGCGGCATGTTCCGCCTCCTGCAATGCGCCAAACTTAGAGGAAAAACGCTTGGGCATATGGAATCCGAGAGTGGTGATATTTGGTACGATATCGAGGATTTGCAGCCCTATATAAAGCATCACAATGCCGATTAGAAAAGTGAGATAGCTTGTAAATCCAAGGGATAAATTGAACAAAGACCCCACAAGCCCGAGAAGGCCTCCAAGCACAACGAACGTCACGAATCTACCGAGATGAAAAAGTAAATGAGGTTTTGCATGCGCCAACAGAGGATGTTTGTGGTCGGGCGCAATCTTGTAAGTGCTGCCAAAACTAACGACAATGCCTCCCACAAGAGCAAGACAAGTAGATACGGAAGCGACAAGACCAAGGAGCAGCGAGACTATCACTCCGGCATCTTCACCAACCGAGGGGAAATATTGATACAACTTGGCCTCATCCAAAATCCATGCAACTATTCCGAAAATAGCGACAATTAAAAACATCTCAATATAATCAGTGAGCGTATTCGCATGCTTCTTTTTGGATTTCGCAGCCTCCTCATTCTCAAGCACCTCGTATCCGCGCTCTTTTATAATGCTGTGTACCTGCTTCAAACTCGCCTCGTCGACATAAGAGAGGTCTATAGTCCCTTTTTTATGAGATATATCGTGGACGTCGACTCCTTTTATTTTCTTGAAGTCATGCTTGAGAAGCATCTCACAGCTGGTGCAATGCATGCCGTGCACATGTACTGTTATATTTTTCATAAAGTTGTGATTTTATTTCTTATTGGAAAGATTAAATATACGCATTAGTTCTCCGATCATCTCCTCTTCGCGTTTTTTGTTGTTAGTGGATAGAGCAGACTTGAAACAACAACTAAAGTGGTTTTTGAGTAGAGTCGATTGAGCGGAAGAAAGCAGACCTTGTACCGCACGAACCTGCTGGATTATGTCTACGCAGTACTGTTCGTCCTCAGTCATCTTCGTGACTTTTTCAAGCAGGCTTGCAGCTTTTTTGAGAGCTATCATAGTTGCTTTCTTGTGTTCGGGTATCATGTTTTCCATGTTAAATGAATAAATCGACAACATCATCGGCCTCAACATCACTCATGTCAATTATGACATTGCCATCGACAACCTCTAAGTCGGGGTTGATAGGGCCTGGGTTGCAACCACCTTTTTCCGTGGCGATTTTAGCCATCGGATATTCATTCCCACAAGTATTGCAAACCATATTATCGCCTTCTTGTCTGAACCCAAGGTTGGAGCCGAAACAAACTTGGCATGCATTCGCTGCTGCGCGATAGCTTCCATCAGAACTTTGTACTACAAAGAAAAACACAGGTTTCCCATCAATATCAACATTGTAATAGTGTGCATTGCCATCGTTGACGGCTGATTCTGCTACAACAAGTTGACCGCCTGTAGGGACGAGAGTCTCGCCGGCATCGCCATAAAAATCGGGGAAGTCTGGGTTGACCGTATCCAAGACGCTTGAGTCCGAGACTCCCGTCTCAGAAACGCCAGTAGTAGTAGCCTCTTGAGACGATGCGCAACCAATGGCAAAAATAACAGTAGAGATAAGCAGAAGTAGAAGAATCTTTTTCATCGAAGTGGTTGATTAAAATATTAATTTTGAAGGATCGAATACGAAGAAGTATCCAAGCAAAAGCATGACAATGCCACCTATAAGGAGGCAGTAACGCGTGTATTTAGTGGTTAGATGCAAGTATTTGAAGCTCCATATTGCGATGCCAAAAACAATAAGATCATCTATCATATAGAATAGAGTATATATCAGGATATATACCTGCCTCATGAGACTATTTACATAATTGAGTTCAAGGACTTTTGTAAATGCCTGAGGAATACCAATGGAACACGCGAACTCGATTATATTGACGGAGAAAGCCACGCCAAGGATTGAGAAGAATACGCCTATGCTCAGAGGGGAATTGACCATCTTTTTGATCTTTTCCGTGATGCGATCCTTGTGCTTGGAAGTGGTCACCTTGCATTCGTCGCCTTTGTTTCTAAAAAACTCCCATAGGAAGAAAGCGCCTGCTCCAATCGAAACAACTCCGATGATTGGAGTTACGATTTGGTCGAGCTTCACGAAATCCCATGTCGTATACCAGAAGTTCAGTATTAGGTAATACATGATCGTCTCGGCAGCTATAAAAATACCGGCCAATATAAGCATTTTTTTTCTAGATCCGGTTTGAGACAAAAACACAAGAAACATAACCAGCACCCACATTGCACACGGATTAAATCCGTCGACAAAGCCGAGTATGATGGCAAGCACAGGAATTGAATAATCCTGGAAGTCGATAGTACCCAGCCAAGGAAGATGTATAAGGAGGCCATCGTCGTCATTGTTACTTGTAGGAGCCTCGTAGTCTTCGAAATAGCTGCTTTCTGTAAGCTGTGACGCTAGTTCTATCATGTATTCTCCCGTAGTTTCGGCACTTTCAAAACCTTGCAGTATGCGGTCTCCGATTAATATTGTAGGGGTAGCTCTAGGCAAATCGTTTTCGCCTGTAAACTCGGTAAAAAAATCATAAGTATCGGGATCAGCTAAGTCGTAATATTTAGGCTGTACATTTGGAAGTCTTTCGGCGAAATCCGTCTCCAAAAACTCTTTCAGCTCTACGCAGTGGCTGCAGTCATCGCGAGTAAAAGCGGAAAACTCAATAACATCATTAGATGCAATGGCGGCTACGGGGAGCATCAGCCATAGCGCGAGCCCAAGAATAAAAAATATCTTTTTCATCACTGCGAGTTAAAAGCGAACATACCTACACCTAGGGTATAGGTATGCACAAAAAGAGTCAAGCGCATTTTTTGAAAAGGTCCAGAAGTGCTAAAATGCATACGGTCACCTTTAAGCTTCGACATGGACATTCTCGATTTCATCAAGCAATTCCAAAAGCTCTACCACGAGTCTCCGCAGGTTTCTCATTGGACGCGCCAGAGCGAAAACTGCGATTACGGAGATATTACGGTAGTATCGAAAGATTCTTACATGTGTTTTTGGAGCTCGAATTTGGAAGGTTGTTTTTATTGCAGCGAATCACGCAAGAATCTTCACTGCTCCGACTGTACGTTCTGCGAAGAGTGTGAGCTTTGTTACGAGTGCGTTGACTGCAGTAATTGTTACGGAGGCGATTATTTACAGGACTGCAAGCAATGTAGTGACTGCAGCCATTGTTACTACTGCATAGGATGCTCGGACTGCTATGGCTGCGCAGGCCTCACCCGCAAGAAATACCACATTTTCAATAGTCCGTATTCAAAAGAAGAGTACGAAAAAAAGATCAAAGAGTTAACTCAGGAGGAAACTAGGCAAAGCTTCCATAAGGTGCAACTGGAAACTCCACGTGTTTTCATGCATCAAATGGACAACGAAAATTGTTTCGGAGACTACTTGTTACACTCAAAAAATTGCTACTGGTGTTTTGACAGCTATTTGTGCGAAGACAGCATGTATATATTCAACGCAAACCTTGAGCGAGGGACGAAAAACTCTCTGGATTGCGGTCCTATAGCCAACACACTCGAGCATTGCTACGACTGTGCTTATATGGGATACCTTTTCAATTGTAATCACATATACTGGTGCGACTATCTGCATGACTGCGAATGGTGCAGTAATATCTGGACATCAAACCACTGTTTTGGCTGCGTATATCTGCAAAAAAAAGAGTACCATTTCCTCAACAAGCCGATGCAAAAAGATGAGTATGAAAAACTCACAGCTCAAATCAACAAGGATCTATATGCGATGGGAATCCAGGATTTGTACGGACTTGTGAACTACTAGGAGCTGTTCATAGTTCCTAAACGCAAACTAACCTTCCACTTCACCTTGTCACTTGATACAATAACTAACACTAAGATTTTCTTTAAAAATTCAACTTAAAAATGACGAAGAAAAAAACAAAAGAGAAAAACGTTTCTCCTCCAAAAACAAAGCAAAAGGCCACTCAGAAGAAGAGTAGTATGCAGCCAAAAATAATATATGGGATGATGTTATTCGTAATATTAGCGGCGTTAGGGCTATTAGGTTATTTCATTGTAGTCAAACTCCTTGAGCCGACTAATTTGGCCAGCATATTGCCAGAGGAACAGACGGTTGGATTTGTCACTGTCGATATCTATGACCTGGCTACGAATGGAAATTTGCCAGCAGACTACATGTACAGCCCCGAAAGTATAGAAAGTACAGTAGCTATGTACTTGGGCCAAGAGAGCTTTGACCTTGCACAAGAGTGGTTTGGTGGACAGGCAGCAATGGCAATGTTGATGGGTACAAATCAAGAAACATCAAGCGTGTATTTTTTTGAATATTCAAACAGAGCACTCGCAACGGATTTCCTGAAGTCCCTTACAATGCCGGAAGAAGAGATAGAGAAGACGGATTATCAGGGTACCACTATTTATAGCTATCCTCTCGGGCAAAATTTCTCAGCAACATTCGCAGGTAGCTATCTTGTGATTGCAGAGGAAATAAGCGATCTAAACCTGATTATAGATACGGCGTCCGGAGACTCGTCAAGCCTGAAATCTTACTCGTACTACAATAAGGTGGCCGATAATTTGCCTTACAATGCAACTGCTATAACTTTTTGGGATATCAAAAAATATCCGAATATTGCAGAGAGTTATGTGCCTATTTACGAGATAGTCCCGGAGTCGCTTATAAGTCCTGTGCTAGCAATTTTCCCTGCATTTGGAGCTGCAATGCAAACGTCGGAGGATGGTCTGTATGTGCAAACATACACTGCGGTTGAGAAGGAGCTCCTCGGAGGCAATTCTTATTTTAGTTTCCCGGATAAGTACAGGGCGAATCTTGCTCAGTATTTGCCGGAAGGCGAGGCTATTTTCTGGGGTGGTCACGATCTATATAGCCAAACGCAAAGACTTCTGGAAATTTTTAACGAATTTCAAGAGTCGGCAGGTGTTATTTTCGAGGCTGTCTTGAGGGCGAAAGCGCAAGAATATTTTGGCGACAACATCAGCCTTCAGTACGACATCTATCCTTTGCTTGAAAACGAATACGCACTCTCAGTATATATCGACGAAGAAGGTAACAAAGATTACCTTTGCATGCTGGACTTGGTGAGTAAGGACGACAAACTGATACACATAGACACCCTCAAGAAGGGATTCCTTGAGCAGCAAATTTATAGCGAACCTTATGTACAGACTTACACATTGGAAGATGGAACTACGGGCAAAGAAATCGTCGCGGATCTGGCAGAGATATTGAGCTCTGATCTGACTTACGAAGACGTAGACATTACGATGTTTTATCTCTCCAACGAAGAGACTCTTGGTTACATGACGCTTTTCGCGAATACATTTGCTTTCTCAACAGACCTAGACATCCTAAAACACTCAATAGATCTTATGAAAGGGCCGGATGGCAGCTTGAGCGCAAGTACGGATATGGATGCAATTAACGCAATTATGAGATCGGCAGACGAAGCGAGTTACATTAACTTGGAAGATTTCCGAGACTCTGCAATGTGGGGGATGGACTTTTTCAGCGGGTTTTCCGGTATCAGTTCGACAAAGAATGTATTTGACGACGGAGTGGCAACTTTCCACTTATTAATCCAATAGCTAAGTGGCGCAGCGGATAATCACATTGCCGGATGATAGTGAAATAAAACAGGGTGGTAATCCTGAAAGCTCTCCACATATATTGAATTTGGACAAACCGATTAAGACGGCAAACAGCAGAGTTACGGATGTGATTTCGATAGGCGAGGACAGGAAACAAACGCAGATCATAGCGAAAAAACAGAGACAAAACTTGTTTCAAAAAAGCGAAGTAGTAAGGATGGGCGCGATAGCGGTAACAATGGTGCTGCTTCTCAACCTTGCACAAGTAGGTTCTAACGCGCTAACTACAAAAGACGAAACATTGAATGCGGCTTATGCCGGCGTTGAGAGTTTGATGGACATCGATCCGAACGATATGGAGCAAACAGGAGAAGCTTTTCAGGCTGCTCTTGTACAGTTTGAAATAGCCGAAAATACGATTTGGTATCTAACAGATCAGGACGGAGAAATCATGGATTCTAACAAGTATCTTAAGACGGCAAAAAATCTGCTTGATGCAGGAGGCTCAATATCAAGCGCGGGACAATACTTCGCACTCTTTGTAACGGACGTAAAAGATGTATCGCAGAACCTTTTTGCGGACATGGAGGAAGGAAAACCTTCGATAACGGAAGCATTGGAAACCGCATACAACTCTTACTTGGTCGAAGCGTATGCGGAGCTGATGCAAGCACAGGAGTATCTTGGAGAGGTAGACGCGAGTACTTTGCCTGATGATTATGAAGAAAAAGCGGTATTTTTAGCAGAGCAGATAACTAATCTGAATTCTTTTCTAGAGAAGCTCTCTAGTAATTTCCCTACAATCCTGGGTCTCCTTGGAGATGCATATCCACAGAAATACATGGTGCTTCTGGAGAACAACAGCGAATTGCGTCCGGGAGGAGGATTCATAGGTAGTTTCCTTCTCGTAGATTTGAACGACGGGTATATCGAGAATATGGAGTTCCACGATGTCTACGAATACGATGGACAGTTCAACGAATACATAGAACCTCCGGCTACGGAGATAGCCTATCTTACATGTTGTTGGGGGCTGCGTGATGCGAACTATTCGCCGGATTACAGCGTCTCTTCGGCTGCTACTCAGTGGCTTTTTGAAAAAGAAGGAGGCCCAACGGTAGATCATGTGGTAATGGTTGACCTTGATTTCGTATCGGGTTTGATTGATGCAATTGGATCTCTGTATGTTGAGAGCCTTGGTGGCGAGCTCACGGGAGATAATTTCGAGCTTGTGATAAGCTATATTGTTGAGTCGAAACTGCGTGGTATTGATGATCCGAAGTCAGTATTGGAAGACGTCATTCCTCTGCTAAAAGCCGAAATAACCAAGCCGGAAAACTTATTTGCGGTAATGGGAGAACTTCTATACGCCGCACAGGCGAAACATGTCGCTGCATACAGCACAAACGAAGAAGCGCAGTCACTTTGGCAGGGCATGAATATAGATGGAGAACTGTATTTACCAGGCGGCAATGAAGACTATTTGTTGGTCACAACGAGTGGCATAGGCGGGAACAAAACCGACAGATACGTGTATCAAGATATAACACACAAGACACTTATATCTCAGGATGGATCACTCTTGGACAAACTGACTATCACGCGCGAACATACATGGGATGAGGAGGTCAGCGCATGGCAGATTGCAGAGCTTGGAAGCTTCGGCTTTGAGGAAATATCGGACACTGTAAGAAACATCCTTGGTTCGGGAACAAACGTTGCAGGCATCAGGATCTACGTTCCAAACGGCGCGACCATTGAATCAAGTACAGAAGACATCGAAGCGCTGTATGACGAAGACTTAAATCTCAATTATTTCTATGTGGTCATGAGTACCGAGCCAGGCTCAACTTCGCAGCTGGAAATAACTTACTCTCTGCCTTTCTCAATGACGCTGGATCCGGTTGATGACTACTTCCTATATGTAGAAACTCAACCCGGAACAATCAACACGACTTTTACCAAGGAGATCATCGCCCCCAACTTAAACAACAACTCTCTTTACCCTCAAGAAGAGCTGACGGAGCAAGCTGACTTAAGCTACAAGATGCAAACAGACCTGGATCATGTAATTCACCTCGGAGGCGTATTCAGCAAATAGAAGGGAAAAACTAACTCGCGCGAAGCGCTCCATTGCTACTCACTATCTCTTACTGACTACTGACTACTGACTACTATGCAAAAAATACTACTCAAAGCACAGCGCAACGAAATCACTGAGCATTTTATCTACAAAAAACTCGCTCGCTCTCTGAAAAATGAACACAATCGCAAGATTCTGGAAGAGATATCTAGAGATGAACTGAAACACTATAACTTTTGGAAAACATATACAAAGCAGGATGTGAAGCCGGTTAAGTTTATGATCTTTGCATACGTCATGATAGCAAAGATCTTCGGACTGACATTCGGCATCAGACTGATGGAAAAAGGTGAGACAATGGCTCAAGTGAACTACAAAGAAATCGCAAAACACATCCCCGAAGCTGCAAAAGTCGCGGAAGACGAAGACAAGCATGAACAAGCGCTTATAGAAATAATTCACGAGGAGAAGCTGAATTACATAGGTTCAATGGTACTCGGGCTTAATGACGCGCTGGTAGAGCTCACGGGAGCACTTGCGGGATTCACGCTGGCTCTCCAAAACACGCACCTAATAGCCGTCACAGGAGGTATTACGGGAATAGCGGCGTCTTTATCAATGGCAGCATCGGAGTATTTGTCTACAAAAGCGGACGACAGCGATCAGGATCCTGTGAAGGCATCTGTCTACACAGGGCTGGCATACGTCTGCACGGTAATTATATTGATAACGCCATATCTGGTATTTGAGAATTACTACCTCGCACTTGGAACAGCGCTTACAAGTGCGGTGTTGATAATACTTGTCTTCACATTCTATCTGTCGGTAGCCAAGAACTTGCCTTTTAAGCGGCGTTTCTTTGAGATGGCTGGAATAAGCCTAGGAGTCTCTGCACTAACATTCGTGATAGGGTATATCATTCAGGCTGTGTGGGGAGTTCAGGTTTAGGATGCTCGAATTTATTGACGACATTGGAAACTTCTCGGAAACAACTTGGGAATTTGACGTTAGACGAATCCAGGCGAACAGATGAAGTAGTATCATCATCGACAAAAGATAGAACGAACTTAAGTAGGTCGTGATCGGTAAGATCACTCTTTGACATATCCCATTCGATCGTAAAATGAGCTTCTCCTGCGTCCGTGACTGTTCCGGATTGCCGCGGGTTTGCACTAAGCCCTATGGCAGCGGCACGTGCATAGATATCTGCAAGCACGCCGTCTTTCTTTTGGTCCGCGACAAAACTTAGTTTAAGGGGAACACTTCGATCAAAATAAAGCGCCAAGATTTTCAGTGGGTCAAAATTCCCACTTCCAATACGCCTAAGCATCTCAGCCCTTGCGTTTAGGTACTTCTCAGATGAGAATTTACTGTCTGTAATAGTCCGGTGTTTGTTGGATAAATTTTTAGATAAATCAGTATTCAGGCGCTGGAAACGACGTTCTAATGGTGAAATCACCTCCGGAACAACTTCATGTTTGAGTCCAATCGTGACATCACGTAATTCAGAGAGTTGGGATTCAATTAAGGCGTCATTTTGCTCTTCAATTGGGTCGACGCCCAATATATGCATACAGGCAAAAATTATCATCTCTCGGTCATTAATCCCTAATACAGGACCAATAATTGTTTCCAAATAAGCCAAAGCTCGATCAGTATGTGCCTTTACACGATCTTGCTCCAAGGAGGTATCAGTTCGATATATGCCATCATGTAAGGTAGAGTCTTTGAAGAATCTGGCAGCCATAACTCTGGATCTATCGTCCTCACAGCAAGCAAGTCTAGCTAGTAATCTCGGCTCGGGTACAGGAGTGGTGGCATTATTAATCAGAGCAAAATCTCCGTCATCGAGTCTGCCAAGCAATCTCGACGGCCATGTAGTATATCGTGATGTACTAGGGCTTAAACCGGTCGATGCGCGAGGATATCTTCTACGTACAGAATCGCCATGTGTGAAAGCTTCCGCCCATCTGGAGAGAGGCAAATGAGCAGCAAGGTCTAGACCCGTAGCTCCATCAGGCAATAACACTGTTCTCCTGGGCCCGTCGGAAGTATCTGTAGTAACGGCCATAACTTTTCTAAAAACGTACCTCATTACAGCTTTCAGAATAGGAACTCCAGCTTCTTCGGCATCAGCCTGGGCTTGTAAGAGCCAACCCTGCATATGCTCAGGGATAGGATGATCCTTGGTCATATTACCGACTCGAGACAAAGCCTCGTCAGTCGAGGTATTCACTCTGACTTGCACAGCGCCACCAAGAGCGTCATCTTCAAGGTACGCAAGTTTACCCATTGGAGCCTGATCCTGATACGATGGGATTGGGCCAAAAGAGCTTGTAAGATTTGGCCTGACGGCAGCTATGAGTTGCTCCATGGTGGGATCTATAAGCGTTCGATCATCAACAAGAACTAGTACATGGAATAGCGGGTCAGCCTCAGGGATTTCGGGAGTGTAGGTAGGGTCATCAAGCTTCGACAAATCGACATATTGTTCAAGAGGAGTCGGTACGATTTTCATTGATACCGCAGGTCCAGTCGAACTGGCACAAGCAGCGAATTTGGAGCTCCACTCAGCTATGATATCATCGAAGCAGCCACTTGATGAGTCGACATCGGAATCAGGAGTAGGGTTACCGCATACACCGGAGAGCCTGCTCAAAAAAGACGGTCTCCCCGAAGGATTGTTAATGCCTAAAAAGCTCAAAATTCTCTCTCTTTGCAGCTTATTATAATCGGCTCTAACGCTTTTGCCATCTACATCGTCAAAGAAATCAATGCCACCTCCAACCAGATCAATATAAGCTTTTTCAAGTGAATGAGCTCGTGC
>Ga0210058_1000598_pt1 | contig 34567 bp, 27 predicted proteins | sample CryGeymeta201511_FD_183979 | JGI IMG/M metagenome (GOLD analysis project Ga0210058, IMG submission 183979) | Groundwater microbial communities from Crystal Geyser aquifers in Utah, USA - Crystal Geyser metaG 2015-11 (SPAdes) (version 2) | ecosystem: Environmental > Aquatic > Deep subsurface >...
TTAAAACTTACCGCAGTGCCGGCGTATGTATTGTCAATTTTATTACTGCTTGTGGTATTGGTTATCGGAAGAAGAATTGGAGGAGCTCGAAGCTGGATCGCGTTGGGTGGTTTTAGTTTTCAGCCTGCTGAATTTGCGAAACTTGCAACCATTCTTTTCCTTTCACATTTTCTCTCACGTTCAGAAACTGACCTTGATAATCTTAAAGATATTTTTATAGCTTTGGCTATAGGGATGACGCCGATAGCTTTAATTATGCTTGAACCGGACTTAGGCAGTTCCTTTGTTTTCATTGGAGTTATTCTTGCCTTACTGTTTTGGAAAGGAATAAGCCTCTTCGGATTGGCAGTTGTGCTTAGCCCCGGTATCGTTGCTGTGGCTTCTTTGTTTGGACCGATTTATTTTGCAGTCGCGATCGGACTTGTTATCGTAATCCTTTTCTACTTTAAGAAAGATATTATTCTTAGTGGTTCGATTTTGGCTTTAAATATTGCTTCCGGTTTTTTTGTAGATAATATTTACAATATTCTTAGTCCGCATCAACAAAGAAGAATACAGACATTTATTGATCCGAATGCGGATCCGCTTGGTTCTGGTTATAATGCTATTCAGGCAAAAGTTGCCATTGGTTCCGGCGGATTTTTCGGGAAGGGATTTCTCCACGGCAACCAAACCCAGCTTCAATTTATTCCCGAACAATGGACAGATTTTATCTTTTGTGTAATTGGCGAAGAGTTCGGTTTTATCGGAAGTATTTTTGTAATTATCTTATTTCTTATTTTGTTTTTAAGGATTTTGCGTCTGGCTTCATTTGCGAAAAATGAATTTCTTAGTCTTGTCATTATTGGGATTCTCGCTGTTTTCTTTGTCCATTTTTTAGTGAACATCGGTATGGCGATCGGTATTTTACCAGTAATAGGAATTCCGCTTCCGTTTGTAAGTTATGGAGGCAGTTCGCTTTTAATTAATATGGCTCTGTTGGGAATTATTTTAAATATTTATCGCTCGAGAAAAGAATCTACTTAATTAGAATTAGGCTCTTAGATTCTTGTTAGCGCTAACATGTTAACGATAATTGAATAACGAATAATGAACAAGAAATAATGAATTTCGAAGTTAAAGCAATAAGCAGTTCAACTTCATCATTCGAAATTCCTTTTTCGATATTCATTATTTCCTTAGCTTTTTTCCCAAGCATGGTCTTGGGAAAAACATAGTACCTTATCAGTAAAGTTCGTGTAATATTTGGCAGAATAGTAACATGGTAAATAAAGCGAAAGAATGACTGAATGAAAATGAATGGATGGATGTTTTTCATTCAACCATACAGCCATTCAATCATTCTATTGTAATAAATTGGTTCTGGCTTGTCCAGGTTAGGAATTAGGAGAATGAAAAGCATTGACAAATTTTATTCGGCAGTCAATAACGGCAAACATATTTGTGTTGGATTGGATACCGACATTAAAATGATTCCGGATCATCTAAAGATAACTGACGATCCAATATTTCATTTTAATAAAGCGATAATTGATGCAACCCGCGCAAAAGCAGCTGCCTACAAGTTGAACTTTGCTTTTTACGAGGCTGCAGGAATTGAGGGATTAAAATCACTTAAAAGAACTATTGAATATATTGGGGAGGAAATTTTTATTATCGGCGATGCCAAAAGAGGGGATATAGGTTCCACCTCCGCGATGTATGCAAAATCTCTTTTTGATTATTTTAACTGCGATTCTGTCACGCTTCATCCATACATGGGTTATGATTCAATCCAGCCGTTCTTGCAATACAAAGAGAAACTGAATTTTATATTGACCTTAACCTCAAATAAAAGTGCAAGAGATTTTGAGTCACTAACTCTATCCACAAATGAAAAACTCTATCAAAAAGTGCTTGAGAAAGTAAATGAATGGAACAGACAATTTGCTAATTGCGGAATTGTATTTGGCGCTACTCAAATTGCGCAGCTTCAAGAAAATATGCAATTGATAAAAGATTTACCGGTGCTTCTACCAGGCATTGGTGCACAGGGCGGTAGTCTAGAGGAAGTCGTAACTTTAGTTCACCAAAATCATTTTACATCTTATTTAATTAATGCCGGTAGAAGTATTATTTATGCTTCGAACGGAAGTAACTTTGCAGAAAAAGCTGCTGAAGAGCTCGAAAAACTTAATGCTAAAATTGCCCTGCTTTCCTCTACGAAATCTTTTAATGCAGAAGAAGCGCTTTGAAAGAGATAACAATTTATACGGATGGTTCTGCAAGAAATAATCCCGGGCCCGGAGGATATGGTGTGGTCTTGTTATTTAATGGAAAAAGAAAAGAACTCTCCGCCGGGTATCGAAAAACAACCAACAATAGAATGGAATTGCTTGCGGTGATTGAAGGTTTGCAAGCATTGAAAGAACATTGTAAAGTAAAAATTTATTGTGATTCCAAGTATGTGATCGAACCCATTCAAAAAGGATGGCTTTTTTCTTGGAAAGTAAAAAATTGGACTCGCGGGAAAAAAGAAAAAGTAAAAAACCCTGATTTATGGGTTCTACTTGATGCGCTGCTTCAAAAACATGATGTTGAATTTAATTGGGTTAAAGGACATAACGGGAACCGCGAAAATGATCGCTGCGATTTTTTAGCTGTGTCAGCTTCAGACGATAAGAATTTGCTGATTGATGAAAATTATGAGAAGAATTTTTTCGATAGTTGAATGTATCTTGATTTCATTCAAGTAATGTGCTATCATCCTTGACTAATGAGGTTGCCATTAAGCAATTAATAAAATTATTGTGTGATGAATAGTATTGCAAATTGATTTTAGCTTACATAAGTTTACGTAAGAAATTTTGTTATTTCTGTGTAATTATTTTTGAAAGGAAATTTTATGAAACAATTATTTTATCTCTCTTTTCTCTTCCTTTTTATGATTGGTTGTCAAGATGTAACCGACACTCCGCCAGTATCAACTACTGATCCGGCAGGTTCAAGTCTCAAATCCCAGCAAGCATACGAATCTTTAGAAATTGTATTTACTCAATGGGCAGACGGTAATTTTCAAAATGCTTCAGACTTCGATGCGCTAAACTTTAAAACTGCAAACGCTCTCTACAAAGAAGCAATTCAACTTAATCCGGATAACATGGATGCGCACGTGGGAGCCGCTATCACTGAAATCCTTTGTACATATGCGGATACTGCTGTAAACCGTGTAGTTAAACAATGGGAGAGTTTTGGGAATGGTGATTCACAAGTATTCCCTCATCCAATAAAAAACGCTGGGCTGCTTTCATCTACCTCACAGATGGTGGTACCGGTGAATGAGATGGCGAAAAATCTTTTAAAAATCTATACCGTCGCAAAAGTTGATCCTCCGCTAATTAGTGATATGCAGCGGATAATTCGCGATGCATTTTTACCAAGAATTAATTATGCAATTGAGCAGCTTGCTTTTATAGAGAATGTGGACACGTTTAAATTTAGAGTAAGCGGAAAAATGCAGGGAGATTCAAAACTTGCGGCAGTTTATCTTTACCCTACTGAATTTATGATGACCGATGCTCTGCTTCAAGGAGTTAAATCAATGCTGGAAGGATTTCTCGTTTATAAATTTGAGTTAAGCGATTATAAACAAGCTTCTCTGGTAGCTGCGCTTCAGCAAAACAGTACAACGTTTTTCTACCTTGCAAGCGACGGGACGACACACTCTCAAAATGCCAAAGCGGCAATGAACAACATGATAGACAAAATGCTTTCCGGAATAACAAAGCTTGAAAATATCTCCGGTCGAAAATCGGATGCGGTTATTAAAATAGGCAACGATGGATTGCAGCAAACTGATTTGGACACCGCTAAAAAATATTTGAATAAAATGAAAACTTCAATGACCTCGGCGATTACTGTGCATTTAGATAATGTAGGTTCAGATGAGACTCCGATGGATATTCAAGTTTTTCTAGGAAAGTTTTTTGATAACCCTGTCCAAAATCCTAAAGCTTCATTTTTACCATCGTACTCAGTAACCGCAAGCGGAACGGAAGATATTAAGTTTGATTTTACTGCACAGACATTTGCTGATTTCCATTTCCCCGACCCAACTTTTGGCGGTCTTTTCCCAGGAATGACAGATGATAACATGAAGAAGTTAATGCGGATTGATGAAGAATTTGGTTTTAGAATTTACTTTAATACCTGGTGGGATTATTCTGCTTCCCAACCCCAACCCCAACCATATACTGTTAAAATTGTTACTGATGCAAAAACGTATTCAAAACAAACGGATTATTGGGGAGTTACTAAATTTATTATTACAGATCAGAATAATGTGTCCTACAAAGTGTTGGTTAACAACGGAACTTCGGACTATGAGTTGACTGCTAGACCTGGCGCTCAATTAATGATCAAAGCGAGGTCTGAAATGGACCATAGTTTCAAATTAGCAAATCCGCCACAAAACCTTACTGCTTATTCTGAGTTTAGCCAGATTAGGTTAGAATGGAATAATTACGATTTTTATTGGATTATGAAGGGAACCGGTGCAACTTCTACTCCGACCGATTATCAACAAGTAAATTACCAAAACACTTTCTGGGATAATAGCGTTACGAATGGAATTACTTATAGATATCAACTAAGAACTTCCAACAATCCTGAAGATTATAACATGGGATATGGATCTAATTGGGAGCCGCTTGTACTAAAAGAAATTCAGTATTCGAATATTGTTACTATTACGAAACAGTGACAAAATCAGTAATAGTACTTTCACTTTTGGCTGTGCAAATTTCTTTTGCACAGCCTTTTTATTTTAAAAATAATTCCCTAACCTCTGTAAATTTATCAACTTCTTATCTTGATTTAGTAAGAACAAAAAATTCAATTTCAAATACCACAATCTCGTTTCAAAAAACATCGGCGCAATTTGAAACTTTTTTAGGGGATGATAAATTATTTATTTCTTTTGAAAGCGAAAAAAATAAAGTTCAAATTGATAATTCCATTAGTCAAGTTCAATTTAGAAGCGGACAATCAATCAATCGTTTAACTGCAGATAATGAATTCACTTTCGCTCCTTTTTTTGCAGAGTTGTTCTTGCAAGTGAATCAAATCAGGAGTGTCTCTACTTTTAACTATGGAGGAAGTTTTGGATTTACAAATTCTTCGCACTGGTTTGAAAATTTCAGGATCGGTTATTATTCTTATTCTTTTCCGTGGATATTTGGATTGAAATATCATACATCGGAAATTGATATTAATAATTTGACGATGCTCTCAAAAGTCTTTTATCAAGTGAGGTTTCATCCGCTTGAAAAAACTTGGGCGGCATTTCAATTTGAAAAATATATCAGTGCAAAGAATAAAAATGAAAATACCGTGTTTGCAGTTGAAGACGTAACTTCAGGTTCACTCGCAAAACTCACTATTACCAGCGCTTCTTTTGCAATTCCGATCGAAATTTATTTTTCTCACGGACAGGGAGAAAGTTTTTTTGATTTCTTTTACTCACGGAATTCTTTCAGCCAAAATTCGCTTACGGATGCGCTTTACAATGGAATTAACGTGAAAAATTCAGAGCCCATCAATTATAAATGGCTGCCGTCATTTACTGTTGGATATCATTTTCTCAAAGGTTCAATGATTGGCAATATTCAGTCGTGGCCATTTGGCTCTTTTCTTACCTCATTAATAGCAAACAGAATTAATTACAGGGTAGCCGGTCAGGCTTTTCTCTTTTCATTGGAAGTGGAAAAGAAGTTTACTTATTTAGCTGTTTCGGTTCAACCGAAAATATCCTTTTTCCAAATTTTGCCTGAGGTTACTCTAGACAACTGGCAGCCGTCGTATTTGGTTTTTGGTGTGAAAAATTTTTCACGTAATATTTTGCCAGTCAGAAAAGCCCTACTGGGAGAATTATCACTTTCAATCTCTTCTAAAGTAAAATATTGTACTTTAATTTTACAAGCGGGTCAATTTATTCCACTACAAATAATAAAGAAGACACTGCCGGCTTCGGCGGTTTCGCCCGAAATAATCCTTACTTCATCCCAACCAAGTAAAATTGATGGGGGAAGATGGATTTCTTTTAGCGTTCGAACTGAGTTTTAACGATTCTCAAAACCAAGAAATGTTTTGTTATTTATTGCAAAGCAATTATTTTATCTATCATTTTTAATCAAAATAAATATTCCTTTGGCTGGCACAAAATATGTGCAAAAAGAACGTTATGATGAATTAGAAATGAAACTTGGGACTTAGCGGGGAGGTAAGCCCTGAGTTTCATTTTGTTTTAAATCAAACATCCAGCCGAAGCATACTTCCTATTTAGTTGAAAGTAAAAAGTAAAAAGTGGAAAGTAAAAAATTTTTTGCTCCTCTGATTACTTAGTACTTATTACTTTAATCATTTTTCTTTCTGAATTAAATTTTTTATGATTCCATTAAAAGAAGTTTCGCAAGACATTAACCTTCATTGTTACCATTGTGGCGAAAGCTGTCTATCTGATTCTATTAGTAAAAATGAAAAAATGTTTTGTTGTGAAGGATGTAAGATTGTCTATGAAATTCTAAATGAAAAAAAACTTTGCACTTATTATGAACTTAACGAGTCACCGGGGAAAACCCAAAATACTCCCGGGTTGCCGATTAAATTTGAATATCTGGACGATAAGGAACTCACCGGGAAATTGCTGGATTTTACGGATGGGAAAATAAGTACAGTTACTTTTTTCATTCCACAGATTCACTGTAGTTCTTGTATTTGGCTGTTAGAAAATCTTTTCAAAGTCCATCCCGGGATTTTGCAGTCGAGAGTAAATTTTCTCGAAAAAAAATTATCCGTTTCATTTCAATCAACTACTATCTCGCTTCGTCAGGTGGTTGAACTCCTTGCGTTTATTGGGTATGAGCCTCAAATAAATTATGAAGATGTTGAAAAGAAATCAAAAATGAGCATAAATAAAAAATTATACTATAAAATCGGACTTGCCGGATTTGGCTTCGGCAATATTATGCTTTTAAGTTTTCCGGAATATCTTTCAATAGATGATTCGAGCCAATCGCTTCGCATCACCTTTAGTTATGTCATTCTCCTAATTTCGCTTCCACTTTTTTTTTACTGTGGTTCCGAATATTTTATTTCAGCATTTAAAGGACTTCGAAAGAAATTTGTCAACATAGACGTACCTATTTCGTTTGGGATAGTTGCGCTATTTGGGAAAAGCGTTTATGAAATAGTTGCACAGGGAAATCCAGGTTACATGGATTCGCTTGCAGGATTAATTTTTTTCTTGCTGCTTGGTAAAATCTTCCAAAATAAAACCTATGATTTTCTCAATTTCGAAAGAAATTACAAATCGTTTTTTCCCATTTCGGTTACGGTTAAAAAAGATGGGAAACAGAAAACGATACCACTTTCTCAATCTAAAAGAGGAGATAGAATTGTAGTCAGGAACGGAGAGTTAATTCCCGCAGATGCAATTTTATTTAGTGGAGAAGGGAATATTGATTATAGTTTTGTCACGGGTGAATCCTCTCCTGTGGGCAAAATGGTAGGAGAGCTTATTTACGCTGGAGGAAGGCAGATAGGCAGTTCCATCGAATTAGAAGTTGTCAAGGAAGTGTCACAAAGTTATTTAACGCAACTGTGGAATAATTTTCATTCAAAAAAAAGAGGGGATGTTTCGTTAACCGGAGTTGCTAATGTCTTTAGTAAGTATTTTACATTTGCTGTTTTACTAATTGCAGTTGGGGCTTATATCTATTGGTTCAAAACCGGTCCGGATATTGCCATAAACGCATTCATAACGGTTCTTATTATTGCATGCCCTTGTGCCCTTGCTTTATCAACTCCATTTACATTAGGGAATACTCTCCGGATATTTGGGAAAAATGATTTTTATGTAAAGAATATCCGGGCATTGGAGGATATGGCTAAGGTAGATACCATTGTGTGGGATAAAACTGGAACAATAACCGAAGCCGGCGCCTCAGAGATTGAGTTTGTAGGTAACTTCCTTTCCGGGGAAGAAAAAAATATGGTGAAATCATTAGTTCGAAATTCAAATCATCCCTTAAGTAAAAAAATATTTGCGGCTTTGGATGCATCATCTTCACTTAAAGTTGAAAAATTTATTGAGATTGCCGGACAGGGTATTGAGGGGGAAATCTCAGGACTCAAAATAAAATTAGGCGGGGAAAGATTTTTTAAATTGAATATCGCCAAGAAAGTTGAACGGAATATTAACCAGTTAATTCCGGTTAGCTCAGAAGTTTATCTTTCAATAAATGAAGTGATGAAAGGGAAGTTCAAAATTCAGAATAAATATCGCGCTGATGCAGGTTCGGTCATCCAAGAGATACAAAAAAAGTATGAATCGCATCTCCTATCAGGTGATAATGAATCTGAAAAACACTATTTGGTAAATCTCTTTGGAAACGAAGAAAGAGTCTTTTTTCAACAATCGCCCCCCGATAAATTAAATTTTATTAGGAAACTTCAGTCGGAGAAGAAGAAAGTTTTAATGATCGGGGACGGATTAAACGACGCCGGCGCCTTGGCACAAAGTGATGTTGGTATTTCCATTTCAGAAGACATCATGAATTTTACCCCTGCAAGCGATGCAATTTTAAATGCTAAGATGTTAAAAAAAATACCAACTTTTCTTAACTTTACTACAGTGAGTTTAAAAATTATTTACGCCAGTTTCTGTATTTCAATCTTATATAACCTTCTAGGATTTTATTTTGCGGTGCAGGGATTGTTGTCCCCATTGTTTGCTGCCGTTTTAATGCCATTAAGCTCTATTTCTGTTGTACTCTTCACAACACTAACTACAACTTTTTATGCAAAGCGAAAAGGTTTACTTTGAGTGTTATCATACTATTAATATTGTTCAGCATCATGGTTGCGGGAGGTTTTCTCGCAGCATTCATATGGGCTGTAAAAAGCGGGCAGTATGATGATAAATATACTCCCTCGGTTCGCATGCTATTTGATGACAATGAACAAATATTTTCTAAGAAAAACACCAAAAATAAGAACTCTTGAAAAATCCGGAGAATAGATGATGCAAATCGAAACCTTCAAATATGATAATAGGATTGTCAAATATTTCACAATTGCCACAGTGCTATGGAGCTTGGTTGGGATGCTGGTTGGGTTAATTATCGCCATACAGCTTTACGTTCCCGCGTTAAATCTTGGCATCCCTTATTTCACTTTTAGCAGAATACGCCCCTTGCACACCAATGCGGTGATCTTTGCTTTTGTTGGTAACGGAATATTTATGGGTGTCTATTATTCGTTACAACGTTTAACCAAGGCTAGAATGTTTAGTGATCTTTTGAGCAAAATTCATTTTTGGGGCTGGCAGTTGATAATAGTGTTAGCGGCGATTACACTTCCCCTTGGTCTTTCAACGAGCAAAGAATATGCTGAACTTGAGTGGCCAATTGATATTCTTATTACGCTCATTTGGGTGGTCTTTGCTATAAACTTATTCGGTACCATTGCAAAAAGAAGAGAGAAACATCTTTATGTGGCTATCTGGTTTTATATTGCAACAATTGTAACGGTTGCAGTTTTACATATTGTTAATTCAATAGAAATTCCGGTAACATTGTTCAAAAGTTATTCTGCATACGCCGGTGTTCAGGACGCGTTAGTGCAATGGTGGTATGGGCACAATGCGGTGGCTTTCTTTTTAACTACGCCATATCTTGGGTTGATGTATTATTTTATGCCGAAAGCAGCAAACCGACCGATCTATTCATACCGGCTTTCTATCATTCATTTTTGGGCATTGATCTTTCTTTATATTTGGGCGGGACCTCATCATTTATTATATAGCGCTTTGCCGGATTGGGCTCAGTCCTTAGGAACAGTTTTTTCAATTATGCTTATTGCTCCTTCATGGGGTGGAATGATCAACGGACTTTTAACTTTGCGCGGCGCGTGGGACAAATTAAGAGAAGATGTTGTCCTCAAATTTATGGTTGTTGCAATTACCGCGTATGGTATGGCAACTTTTGAAGGTCCGATGCTTTCATTGAAGAATGTGAACGCTTTAGCGCATTTTACCGATTGGATCATTGCACACGTACACATAGGCGCCCTCGGTTGGAATGGTTTCCTGACTTTTGGAATCCTCTATTGGCTTGTTCCAAGATTATGGAACACCACTCTTTATTCAAAAAAACTTGCCAACTTTCATTTCTGGATTGGATTTTTAGGAATTGTTTTTTATGCCTCATCAATGTATTGGTCTGCTTTAGTTCAAACATTAATGTGGAAACAATTTACTCCGGATGGACTTCTCCAATATCCGAATTTTCTTGAAACCGTTTTACAGATCATTCCGATGTATGTAATCCGTTCCATTGGAGGATTGCTCTATCTTTCCGGCGCATCGGTAATGGTTTATAATTTGATAAAAACGGCAAAACAAGGAAGCTTCGTTGCCGATGAAGAAGCACAAGCTCCGCCGATGGTTAAAGCTCCTATCAAATATAAAAAAGGACTCGGACACCGATGGATCGAAAGCCGCCCATTCCAATTTACCATACTTGCCACCGTCGCAATTTTATTTGGCGGATTAGTTGAAATGATCCCGACATTCTTAGTGAAGACCAACATTCCTACGATAGCATCCGTGAAGCCATACACACCTCTTGAATTACAAGGGAGAGATTTATACATTCGTGAAGGTTGTGTTAATTGTCATTCACAGCTTATTCGTCCCTTTAGAAGTGAAGTAGAACGGTATGGTGAATATTCAAAAGCCGGAGAATATGTTTACGATCATCCTTTCCTTTGGGGATCGAAAAGAACTGGTCCCGATTTAATGCGAGAAGGGAAAAAATATCCAAATGTTTGGCATTACGAGCACATGAACGATCCGCGGGTAATGTCACCGGGGTCTATTATGCCGCCTTTTCCATGGCTTTCGGAAAATGTTTTGGATATTTCAACTACAGCAAAGAAGATTTCTGTTTTAAGAAAATTAGGCGTTCCCTATCCGGTTGGATTTGAAGAAAGAGCTAATGATGAGCTGCGGAAGCAGGCTGATTCAATTTCCCTCGATTTGCTAAATGCGGGGGTACCTGCTGATGGCGAAACTGAGATCATCGCACTGATCGCTTATCTACAAAGATTAGGTACCGATATCAAAGCAAAAAAACCATAACGGAAAGCGAGATTGTAAATGATTAGTAATTATTTAAGTTCAATTAAAGGGATAAGCGTTTTCCCGGTTATTTCCCTTGTAATCTTTTTTTCAGCGTTTATTATAATGATAATCTGGATTATTCGTATTGATAAATCCTACGTTAAACAAATGGAAAATCTTCCGCTTGATAGGGAAGAAGAAAATAGAAATATTTAAAGGATTCGCTATGCACCCAGCTATTCAAAACAAAAAAAATCAATTCAAGAAGGTGGTGATCATGTTCTTCTCCGCTGCCTCCTCTACATTTGGTCAAACTCCAGAAATGGACATGACAGCTTATATTGATAACGCTGCAATACTTTTCTTTCTTCTTGTTCTTGTAATTTTTGTAGTTCTTTTTCTTAACCTTGATAAAAAGGGGAATGAATGGGGCGTTGCCTTTAAAACCGCTTTTCGCAAACTCTCTAACAAATTAATTGATGCAGCTCCCGTTGCCAAAGAAGAGGATATTTTACTTGATCATGATTACGACGGAATAAGAGAATTAAATAACAACCTGCCGCCATGGTGGAAATATTTATTTTATGCTACGATTATTTTTGCTGTTGTTTATCTGTTAGACTATCACATCATTGGTTCCGGGAAACTGCAGGAAGCCGAATATCTTGAAGAAGTTAAGCTGGCAGAATTGGAAAAAGCGAACATGTTCGGCGGCAAAATAGTTGACGAAAATACAGCACGGATTCTTACAGAAGCCTCAGATTTGCTTGCCGGGCAAACAACTTTTAACAAACTTTGTTCAGCCTGCCACGGAACAAAAGGGGAAGGTATGGTAGGACCTAATTTAACCGATGATTACTGGATACACGGAGGTGGAATAAAAAATGTATTCCTGACCATTAAAAACGGAGTGTTGGAGAAAGGGATGATCAGTTGGAAAAGTCAATTAACACCTGCACAAATGGAGGAAGTTGGTAGTTATATTCTTTCTCTACGCGGAACAAATCCTCCTAATGCAAAACCGCCTCAGGGGAATTTGTGGAGCGAAAAACCCGATTCTCTAAACGTACAATAAATTTAATGGAATCTCAGCACAGTTTATCTTCGTATAAAGATTCAGTTTCAACAATTAGTGAACAGGGGAAAAGGGTTTGGATTTATCCTAAAAAACCTAAGGGGCGATTCACTGCTGCACGCACCATTGTTGCAATTTTTCTCCTTCTAATACTTGTAGTTACTCCATTCATCAAAATTCATGACCATCCTTTTATGTTGTTTAATTTGCTTGAACGGAAATTCATTTTTTTTGGTTTAGCTTTTGGACCATATGACTTTGCAATTTTGGTTGTCGGGTTTATTGCTTTTGCTATTTTCGTTATTCTTTTCACGGCAATTTTTGGTAGGATTTTTTGCGGTTGGATTTGTCCACAAACTATTTTTATGGAAATGGTCTTCCGCAAAATCGAATATTGGATTGAGGGAGATTTCAGGAAACAAATTGCTCTCGATAATGCTGAGTGGACTTTTAAGAAATATCAAAAAAAAATACTCAAACACATCATATTTTTTTTATTGTCGTTTATTATTGCCAATATTCTTTTAGCGTGGGTAATAGGTATTGAAGCCCTTTATAAAATTATTACTGTGGCGCCTTCACAACATTTATCAGGATTTATTTCCATTTCGTTGTTCTCCGGGGTCTTTTATTTTATCTTTTCAAGATTCCGGGAACAAGCTTGCACTGTGGTTTGTCCATATGGAAGGCTCCAGGGTGTACTTCTTGACCAAAACTCTTTGGTAGTCGCTTATGATACTGTCCGGGGCGAACCACGGGGGAAAATTAAAAAGAATGAAGAGAGAAAAAACGGAGATTGTATAGACTGCAAATTATGTGTAGATGTTTGCCCAACAGGGATTGATATTCGCAACGGTATTCAATTGGAGTGTGTGAATTGTACGGCATGTATAGATGCATGCGATGATGTTATGGATAAAGTGAAAAAACCTCGTGGATTGATCCGCTATGATTCTTTACAGGGGATAAAAGAAAGAATTCGCTTCAAAATTACTCCACGAATAATTAGTTATTCGGTGGTTCTGTTTCTTTTTGTTGCTCTCTTCTCATATTTGTTAGCAGCACGTGAAGATATAGAAGTAAATATTTTTCGAACACCGGGAATGCTTTATCAGGATCAACCGGGTGAGATGATCAGTAATCTTTACAATTTTAATATTGTGAATAAAACTTTTGAACCGATTGAGGTTTCACTTAAAATAAAAAATATTGACGCCGAGATTAAACTGCTCGGCAGTGATCTTCATTTGGTTCCAATGCAGGTTGAAGAAGGGAAGTTTATGATCATTGCTCATAAAAAAGTCTTCTCAAAAATGAACACCCAAATTCATATCGGCGTTTACTACAACGGGAACGAAGTAACCGCTTTTAAAACATCGTTTTTATCAAATATCAAACTGAAGAAACATGAAAATTAAATGGAACTGGGGGACAGGGATTGCCGTCTTTATCGCTTTTTTTATTTTGATGAATATTGTGGTCATCATTTTTGCTTTCGGCGAAAAAGTTGATCTGGTTACTCCCAACTATTATGAAAAAGAATTAAAATATCAAGATGAAATTGATGCGTTGCAGAAAACTTTACAGCTCCCTGAAAATATAAATGTGCAATATCAACTGCAAATGATAACGCTGCAATTCCCTGGAAAATTTCAGGGTAAAGAAATTAGCGGAAATATTTTCCTCTATCGTCCCTCCGACTCATCAAAAGATGTAAAGACCGTTATACAACTTGACTCAACAGGCATGCAACTGATTTCCACAAAAAAGATGGTCAAAGGTTTATGGAAAGTTCAAATTAAATGGTCTTTCGAAAACGCCTCTTATTCTGATGAAAAAAGTGTCTTCATAAATTAAAATGATCATTTCAGGATTCATCATAGGATTAGTCGGAAGTTTGCATTGCATCGGTATGTGCGGACCCATCGCTCTTGCGCTGCCGATAGTTGGAAATACGAAAGCAAAATTAATAATAAGCAGGCTTCTTTATAATTTCGGAAGGATTTTAACTTATACATTCTTCGGTTTCATTTTTGGACTCATCGGGGACAGAATAAAACTCTTTGGGTTGCAGCAAGGTGCATCAATCCTTTTAGGATCACTCATTCTTTTCCGGCTTCTTATTCCTCAAAAATATTCTTTTACCAGAATTCGTTTTCTTCAAAACGCTCTTTCAAAATTGAAACAAGAATTTTCAAGAATGTTTGGTAAAAATTCTATGAAAAGTCTTTTGGTAATCGGGATTCTAAATGGATTTCTACCGTGCGGGTTTGTTTATGTTGGAATTGCCGGCGCTATTGCAGCCGGCGGCGTTTTTGAAGGTGCAGCATTCATGGCTCTGTTTGGTTTGGGGACACTGCCAATTATGTTTTCCGCTTCACTCTTTTCTTCGGTGCTTTCGTTCAAAACCCGGTTAAATTTTAGAAAAGCGGTTCCTGTTTTTTCTTTTCTTCTCGGAATTTTGTTTATCCTCCGCGGATTAAATTTAGGAATTCCCTACATCAGCCCGAAGATGTCGTCATTGCAGACATCAGCAGAAATAGATTGCTGCACTCCGGTAAAAAAGTAAGCGGGTAAGTAAAAATTTCTGCTCTAAAGGAAAATAATTTTTTCGCTAAGTTTGAAACAAATTAATACTCAAAAAGATTTTGAAGGATACTATGGTTCAGAAAAAAATATTGTGGGTAGATGACGAGATTGATCTCCTCCGTTCTCATATCATTTTTTTAACGGAAAAGGGATATGATGTTTCGACTGACACGAACGGGGAAGATGCGCTAATCACTTTAAAAGAAAAAGAAATTGACTTAATCTTTCTTGATGAAATGATGCCCGGTATGGGCGGGTTGCAGCTTCTCGGAAAAATAAAAGAATCACATCCTCACATTCCGGTGGTGATGATTACCAAGAGTGAAGCCGAATCTCTTATGGATGAAGCGATTGGCGGAAAGATAAAAGATTATTTAACCAAGCCTGTTAATCCAAGCCAGGTGCTGCTTGTTTGTAAAAAAATATTGGAAGGAAAAAGAATCTCTTCTGAAACTGCTACCAAAGATTACCTGCAAGATTTCAATCAAATTTCTTTTCTCTTACAAAATCAACTCTCTTATTCTGAGTGGATTGAAGTATATCTAAAATTAGTTCATTGGGATTTAGAACTTTCCTCTCATAAAGAAAATAATTTATTGCAGACACTTGCAGATCAAAAAAAGGAAGCTAACAAAGAATTCTCTAAATATGTTGAACGCAATTATAAAACATGGATCAACTCTTCTACAAAAGAAGACCGCCCGGAATTAACCACCGATATTGTTAAAGAGCATGTCTTCCCCCTGGTAAAAGATGCAAAAGGACCAATCTTCTTTTTTGTACTCGACTGTCTAAGGCTCGATCAATGGTTGACTATGGAAAAACTCTTGATTGATTATTTTAAAATTTCCAAAGAATATTATTTCTCCATTCTCCCGACTGCGACACCCTACGCAAGAAATGCCCTCTTTGCAGGACTTTATCCATCGGAGATTGAAAAAAATTATCCCGATTTATGGCGGGGAAACGACGAAGACGAACACAGCATGAATAGGTATGAAAAAGAACTATTGCAGCTTCAAATAAACAGGAATAAAGTTCAGTTGCAAACTGATCTGAAATACTTGAAAATTATTGATCCCGATGTTGGTAGAAATTTTGAACAGAATATTTTATCGTACCAGAACAGTCATTTCACCGCAGTGGTTGTAAACTTTTTGGATATGATTGCGCACGGGCGGTCTGATTCTGATCTGCTCAAAGAAATTGCACCTGACGAAGCCGCTTACCGTTCTTTAACTAATAGCTGGTTTACTCATTCATCTTTGCTTTCCACGTTTCAATCAATTTCAAAAATAAAGAATGCAAAAATTATCGTTACCACAGATCACGGAAGTATTCGTTCATTACGGGGAGCGAAAGTGCTCGGTGATCGCGAGACCTCCACAAGTCTTCGTTTTAAATATGGAAGAAATTTGAAAGTGGATGAGAAGCATGCGATTTACGTGAGAGACCCGCTCGAATTTAAATTGCCGCGCCGGGGCGTTTCAATCAGTTATATCTTCGCAAAAGAAGATTACTATTTCGTTTACCCGACTGATTACCATAAATATTTAAGCCATTATAAAGATACTTTTCAGCATGGCGGTGTTTCTATGGAAGAAATGATCCTTCCTATAATCACGCTTGAAACGAAGTGATGCAATTTCCATTCGTTTATCATATTTTTTCTGAAGAAGAAACAATAGCCCTTGCAAAATCCTTTGCAGCAATCTTGCAAAAAGGAGATTGTGTTGCGCTTACCGGAAACTTAGGAACCGGAAAAACATTTTTTGTGAAAGCTTTGTGCAAAGAGTTTTTAATTGATGATGCGAAGAGTCCGACATTTGCCCTGCTCAATGTTTATTCCGGAAAAGAAAAGTTTTTCCATTTTGATTTCTATCGAGTTCGAACCGAAAGAGAATTGCTGGATATAGGATTCCATGATTATCTAAACGATGAAGAAGCAATATCACTTATTGAGTGGGCTGATTTGTTCCCGGCGTTACTTCCGAAAAAACGATATGAAATTGTGATAATGCTGAATGAAGATTTTTCCCGTACATTTAACATAAAAAAATTATGATTGTAGAAACCATCCCGGACATAGCCGGGGATGAAAAACCAATTTTGGCAATTGAAACGAGCGGGGAACAATGCGGTGTCTGTGTTTTCTGGAATAACGAAAAATATGTTGAAACTACTTCCCGGATAAAATTCAGCCATTCCAAAAAAATTTTTACGATTGTTGAGAACACATTGTCCACGGCGGAAATTTCATTAAATGATATCAGTGCAATTGCCGTCTCAATAGGTCCCGGCTCCTTTACCGGATTACGGATTGGTTTGGCTGCTGCAAAGGGAATGGCTCTTGGTGCTTCTCTGCCTATTGTGCCGGTTCCGACATTTGAAGCTATTGCTATGGAAGCGCTATCCTATACGAAAAAAGGCGAAAAGTTTTTTATTGCAAATAAAGTCAACAAAGAAGAAATCTACTTTGCCGGTTTTATAAATATGGGAAATATCTATAAATTTGTGCAACAGTTGGGTATCGTTTCCCGGATTGAATTAGAGAACAATTATTCTTCCGTGATAATGTTTGGGAATGCCGGAAATAAACGGCTGATTTTTCCGCCGGCAAGGGCAATCGCTTCCTGGAGTTGGTTGTACGGCAAAAAATTTGAACTGACAAATTATGATTTATTAGAACCCCTTTATGTAAAGGATTTTTTAGTGAAAGGATCGAAGATAAAGTGAAAAAGTATTTATTAGTTTCGTTGTTGCTCATCCCGGTAAGCTTTCTTTCTGCTCAATTGTCCGGACCCAGGATTCAAGCAGCCATTTCTCAGTATGATTTTGGCGAAGTGACAGAAGGTGTTATTGTAAAATATTCGTTTCAAGTTAAAAATGTTGGCGATCAAATGCTGCGTATTACAAACATTATGACGAGCTGCGGATGCACGGCTGCCGCATCGCAAAATGATGAAATCCTTCCCGGCAAAACTACTTCTATCAACGTCGAATTTAATTCCGATGGAAAAGTTGGATTGCAAAATAAAGTTATTTCCGTTGCTTCAAATGACGCTTCACAACCAAATGTAAAATTAGAAATTAAGGGGAAAGTGGTACCTAAAACTGCAAAAGTAGAACAACCCAAAATTATTGGTGCGAAGATACAATTTGAAAATACCATACATGATTTTGGGAAAATCAAAGAGGGAAGCGTCGTTGATTATACATTTAAATATAAAAATATAGGCTCATCTTTTTTGGAAATCAGTCATGTAAGAACCTCGTGCGGATGTACAGCTGCGATTCTCAGCGGCAAGTCTTTAAAGCCAAACGAGGAAGGAACACTTAAAGTTGAATTCGATTCTTCAAACCGGGAGGGTGTGGTAACCAGAACGATCACCTTAACCTCAAACGATGCGTCGGAACCGCAAAAAGTATTGACCATCGTTGCCTTCATCGAAAAAACGAAAGAGTAATATTATGTCTTGGTTTAAGCGATCTAAAAAAAATTTTTCTGATGATACTCAAAAGATTGATTTGCCGGACGGCATGTGGATGAAATGTCCTGACTGCGATGAGATCATTCATAAAAAACAACTTGAAAATAATTTTTGGACTTGCGTAAAATGTTCCTACCATTTCCGTATCGGAAGCGCAGAATACATCAAAGTTATCCTTGATGAAGGCTCGTTTAAGGAAATGAACAAGAAGATGAGGTCTGCCGATCCGTTAGAATTTTCCGATACAAAAAAATATTCTGTTCGGGTTAACGATGCGATAAAAAAGACAGAACTTTATGATGCTATACGAACCGGAACAGGAACCATTAACGGGAAAGAAATTTCTTTCGGCTGTATGGATTTTAAATTTATCGGGGGAAGTATGGGTTCGGTCGTCGGTGAAAAAATTGCAAGACTAATTGACAAATCTCTTAAATCAAAAATTCCGCTTGTACTTATTTCTTCCAGCGGCGGCGCAAGAATGATGGAAGGCGTTTTGAGCTTGATGCAGATGGCTAAAACCAGCGCACGCTTGGCAAGACTTGCTGATATGGGCATTCCGTATATTTCTATTCTAACCGACCCGACAACCGGCGGGATTACCGCCAGCTATGCCATGTTAGGCGATATTAATATTGCAGAACCAAAAGCATTAATTGGCTTTGCCGGTCCTCGAGTAATTAAGCAAACAATCGGAAGAGATTTACCGAAAGGTTTTCAAACTGCTGAGTTTGTACAAGAGCATGGCTTTATTGATAAAGTTGTTCCCCGCAAAGAATTGAAAAATACTCTTTTCACTCTTTTGGAGTTTTTGAGTTAGAAATAGAATGCACAAAATAAATTTAAATGCAGCAAAACCTTTTCTTAAATGGGCAGGGGGAAAAACACAACTGTTAGAACAATTTTGAGTGAGTCAAGAATTTTTTCAATAACGGGCAATGAATACAATATGAAACAATATGAAGCTGTAATTGAGATCATGGAAGAAAATGGAGGATATTCTACATTAGGAGAGCTATACAAGGAAGTATTTAAAATCGAACAGGTGAAATGGGGAACTCAAACTCCATTTGCATCAATCAGACGAATTGTTCAAGATGAACGATTTTTCTTTAAACTTAAACCCGGGTTATGGGCGTTGAAGTCTAGAAAAGAAAATGTATTAAAGCGTTTTGAAATAACTAACATCAAAAAAATTGATAGTCTAGAATTTAATCATTCGTATTATCAAGGCTTGCTTTTAGAAATAGGTAAGTTAAAAAAAATGGGGACCTATGTACCGTCACAAGATAAAAACAAGAAATTTCTTGAAAAACCATTAGGAGAAATTGCATCAATCAGTAAATTTTTTAATTTTACTTACAATGAAATTGTAAGAAGAGCTAAAACAGTTGATGTTTCTTGGTTTAATGAACGAAGGCTTCCTCATTCATTTTTTGAAGTTGAACATTCTACGGATTTTAAAAATTCTTTACTCAAGTTTGTGGAGCTACAAGATTTTAATGTTGATTTTCGTATAGTGGCTGATAAGCGTAAAGAAAATCTTTATAATTCAACTTTGGCAATGTCTGCATTTCGTGTCATTGCTCATCGAGTTAGATTTCTTTCTTATGATATTTTGGCCGAGTTGCACGTTAAATCCGTTGAGTTAAATTTAATCGAAAGAAATATTTATTAAAACATATATGGGCGGAATATTTCAGCAAATAGAATCAGAAAAATCAAAAATGACACGTGGGTTGTTTTCAAGTCGATCCGACGAATGGGCAACTCCACAATATGTTTTCAATATTCTTAATGAGGAATTCAATTTTCAATTGGATGTATGCGCTACTTCCGATAATTCTAAATGTAATGTTTTTTTCGATAAACAAGTTGACGGTCTGAAACAAGAATGGAGTCCATTCCGTTGTTGGATGAATCCCCCCTATGGCAAAAACATTAAACAGTGGATGAAAAAAGCTCATCTGGAAAGCCAAAAAGGAGCGTTAGTCGTTTGCTTAATTCCTTCCCGCACTGATACCAAATGGTGGCATGAACACGTCATGAAATCAACTGAGATTAGATTTATCTCAGGCAGACTTAGTTTTGGAAATGAAAAACAATCTGCACCATTTCCTTCAAGTGTCGTAATTTATTATCCGGAACTTGATAATCCATATAAATTAGCAGTGCCAATAATAAGGTCAGTGAAATTTGATAAAGGATGGCAACAGCTTACAATTATTGATTTATAATGGTATAGTGAATAAAATATTCTTCATTTAACGAACTATTCGAAATTTAATCCGCTTGATGTTTTATTGAGCATCAACCTCAAATTATTTTATTAAAAAACGCTCACCCCGGAGGCCAGTTCATTTTTCTGCCGCCGAGCAAGTGCATGTGTAAATGATAAACTTCCTGCCCGCCGTCATCGCCGCAATTAAAAACTAACCGGAAACCTTTTTCAGCAATTCCTTCCTGCTTTGCAATTACATTAGCCGCGTCAATCATTTCGCCTAAAAGTTCGCCGTGCTCTTTGCCGTTTAAATCGGTTACTTTTGCAATTGCAATTTTGGGGATGATAAGAATATGTGTTGGTGCTGCCGGATTAATATCACGAAAAGCTAATACGGTTTCGGTTTCGTAAACTATAGTCGCCGAAATTTCTCTTTTAATGATTTTTGAAAAAATTGTTTCTGCCATAATAGTAATTCCATTTAAATTTTTTTGATGATAAGAAGTTTAGTATATCTACTTTATAATTTTCAAACTGTATCTCGAAGCGCAATTCCTAATTCGTAATTCCTAACCTGGACAAGCCAGAACCAAATTGACAGAGATGAATGATTGAATAGTATCCTCAATTTAATTGTTGTTTTTTTTGACACGATTTACGAACAAGCCTGCCCGGCACAGACGGGGATTAACGAATAGCGATTTTTGATTTGTTTGACTTCTAAAATCAAAAATCGTTAATCCTTGTTCTGAGATCAATAAAGTATTGGTTGTCGGCTTCGCCGCGCTATGATTGAATGAAAAACATTCATCCATCCATTTTCATTCAGTCATTCTTTCGCTTTATTTACCATGTTAATATTCTGCCCAATAGTACGCGAACTTTACTGATAAGGTACTACGTTTTTCCCAAGACCATGCTTGGGAAAAAAGCTAAAGGAAATAATGAATATCGAAAAAGGAATTTCGAATGATGAAGTTGAACTGCTTATTGCTTTAACTTCGAAATTCATTATTTCTTGTTCATTATTCGTTATTCAATTATCGTTAACATGTTAGCGCTAACAAGAATCTAAGAGCCTAACGTGGGTTATGTAACAGATGTTCATTTAGAAAAGACATTTCTGTATAGAGAAATCTACAACATTTTAGGTTTTCGCTTTTTTTGTCCCAGATCAGCTGAATATTTCTGGCGTTAAATTTGTTACTGATATGAAAAGCAACAAAAGGTGAAGCCATGAAAAAGATAACTATCATCCCAATTTTATTATTCCTTACGTTAGGAATTACTTCGTGTAACGAAAATTATATGAACGATTATTATGATAATATCCCGCCAAATCCGCCAACCGGAGTTGAAGTTCTCAACGGAGACAACCGGGTTGATCTTTACTGGAATAACAACCGTGAAAGAGATGTTGCCGGTTACAATGTTTACTTCAGCACGGCTTATAATGGAAAATATAAATTGATCGGGACAACCCTGAATAATTTTTATATCGACGACGGCGCTGCAAACGGAGTCTTAAACTATTATGCTGTTACTGCCTATGATTATAACAATAATGAAAGTGAGCTGAGCCCGGATGTAGCTTATGCCACTCCAAGACCGGAAGGCTTCAACCAGAGTATTTTTGATTACCACGAATTTCCAAATAATTCAGGTTATAGCTTTACTACCTATTCTGCTGTAGCATTCGACAATTTAGACTATACGGATTTCTTTTTCGATATAGACAACGGAACTCCCTATCTAGATGTTCACAAAGATACTGACATCCAGGATATGGGAGTAACTTCCGATATTTATGATATTGCCTTTGCCCCGGAAAGCGGGTGGTCGCTCTCTAAAGATGCTGTTGCGATTGCCGGGCATACTTATGTTATTTGGACATGGGACAATCATTTTGCAAAAATTCGGGTAAAAACAATAACGCGAGATAGAATAGTTTTTGATTGGGCGTTCCAATTAGTTGAAGGGAACCCTCAGCTTAAAGTTTCAGGCGAAAAACATAAAAGAGAAAAACTGGAAAGAATTGAAAGAAAGAGACAATAATTTCTATCAATTAAAAATAAACCGGTTATTATTAAAGAAATGTCAATCTTAATCAGTTGAAGATTGACATTTCTTTTTTATTCCCAACAGTTTCTGTTTAGTATAAGTCTTTAAGATTGATTAATTTTCCTGAAAGTAATGAAGAAATTTTTTATAAATATTAACATTCTCTTTTTTTTGACGGCATTCTCACTGTCTCTCCTTTTAGCCGGAGTCCCCACGCAAGAAATACAAAATCAAAAAAAGGAACTCCAGATTTTTTCTGATATCGAAAGAACCTTTTCGTCCGGTAATATTTCTTTAATATCATCCTATTTCCCATCACAGATTTATTTAAGTCTTTCCACGGGCGTGAACGGGTTTTATAGCGGAAATCAAGCCTACTACATCTTACAGAATTATTTTCAAGTTTATCAACCGATAGCTTTTAAATATACCCAGCGCAGCGAGTCTGATAACGGGTTTGCTACCGGAGTGTTTTCGTTCGAAAACAGAAATAAAAAGGGGACGGCGCAAGTTTTCATTTCGATAGAATATTCGGGAGCCAGGTGGAAAATTTCCCTAATAACTATAAAATAGTTAAAGATAAAATATCAGGATACCTTCATGGGGAAAAGAAATTATATGTTTTTCTTGCCTCCATTCTCTTTGTCGTAATTTGTATTGGATTTTTTAGCCCAACTCTGCTTCACGGCAAAAAAGAAAATTGGAATTCTACTCTTCAAAATAAAATAAATACTATTCACAACACCTCTCTTTCAATTTTCGAAGAGGAACAATCCGCTCTCTTAAATACTGCTGAGAATCTTAAAAAATTGTCGGATGAAAACAAATATTTATCCGAACGCACTTTTCAGGCAATACTGCGTGAAGAAAAATTTTCAAAGTATCAAATCTTCCTCTTAGATTCTTCAAAAACCGAACTTGCAACCACTGCCGTCATCGGGGTAGAAGCAAAAGAGCTTTTAGAGGCACAATTCAAAACGGGAACAACTTATTTTCATTCTTCCCCGCTGCTCACGCTCTTGTGCTATGCTGATAAAATCTCTCTCAAACGCCGGTCATACTTTTTACTCGTGACAAAAATAGTAGAGACAAGTTATGCTTCACAAAACATTTCTCCTGCTGATAATTTTTCATCAAAATTAGAAACCGCGTTTGAATCAGAAGTTGATGTTTTTTATTCGCCTGCTAAGCCAAAAACTTTAGACGGCAGATATTTTTCATTTGACCTTCCGAACAACTATGGTGAAAAAATTGGTTTAATTACCGTTGCGAAACCCACATTAAAAGCTGAATTAAGGAAGATTGGAGAAAATACGAATAAGGTTCAATCACTTTTTATAATTGCCGGCATTATCGTTCTCGGTTTTATTCTCCTTGATGAAATTAAAAGGTTTAATCGGATTGTAGTAAAGATTGTTTTTTTAACCCTTTTTCTGGCTCTTTTTAGATGGATGCTCTTCGCGTTAAATTTTCCGGCAAGTTTTTTAAAGGGAGAATTGACAAATCCGAATTATTTTTCTTCGGCTTTTGCCGGCGGAATAGTAAAATCTCCTCTGGAGTTTTTAGTTACCGCCTTCTTTTTTAGCGCCATAGTTTTTTCTCTTTATTCTTCAAATAAAGTGATGCAGAGTTTCCTTTCCAAAAAATTATTACATCCGATATTGCGTTTTGGAGTAGGGCTTACTTCTCTCCTATTAGCCATTCTTTCAATACGTGGAATCTCGGCAGCAGTAAAAAGTGTGGTTTTCGATTCCTCGCTTCGATATTTTGAAACCGCAGATATAATTCCCGGAATTCCCCATTTAGTAATGCACATAGCAACTTTTCTGGTTACTCTTTCGGGATTTGTCCTGATCCAGCTATTACTGAAAATGTGTTATTTTTCTCTCCCCGGGCGACTTCCACAATGGGGGAAAGTTATTGTTTTATTTCTTGTTGTTCTCCTTAGCGCCTTCTTCTTCGTTTATGCACAAAAACAGCCCCTTATCCCCGCTTGGTTATTTAGTTTCGGGGCTCTTTTATTGCTGCTATTCTTTTTTATGGACGAATTATCAGAAACAAAAGCTCTTAAAAAATTTCTTTTTCTTGCTTTTGCCTCCTCCCTTTTTACGATAAGTTTAATGAACTTTTTTACGACTGAATTAGAGAAAGAAGAAGTAAAAAGAACCGCGTTATTTCTTTCTCGCCCGCAGGAAAGTTATTTGAATTTTTTATTGAATGAATCTCTTTCTACCGTTGTTCGGCAGAAAAAATTAACAGACTTCTTTTTGTCGACCTCGACCAATTATCATGCACTCGCGTTAGACTTGTGGCTTCAAAGTTCTCTACGTGAAGAAAAAGTATCCTCCTCTCTCGCTTTGCTCGATAAAAGAAAAAGAATGCTCGGCTATTTCTCAAGTGGAATCCTATCGGAACAACTTATTCCCCAAATTGCTCAAGCTACAGTAACAAAAGACCTACAGATATTTGATGTTTCCGATAAGGCAAAACAATGGCAGAAGATTTTATGCGGGATAATCCCTATCAAAGAGCGGGGAGAAATTCTCGGATTTGCCGCAGCAACCATCGTATTTACGGCAAAAAATGCTCTCTCGGTTAATCCTACGGCAGCACTTTTTGAACAACCTGAGTTGAATCTCCGTACTTTAAACGAAAAAAATTTCAATGTTTTCTTGCTGGCTAAAGAAAAAATTTATCCCGTCAGCGGAACCATTTTGCCATCCGCACAAGATGCAGATAAATTATTTGATTTCCTTTCAAAGGAAAAGGAAGGTTGGCTCAACTATCGTGGCGCATCCGAAAATCTATTAGGATTTGGAATCGAACGCGTAAATCCGGGTTCTCACCCATTTTTGATTGTCGCACAAAAAGAGACAGCTTTTTCGTTTAGTCTTTTCAATTTTTTCAAATTATTTATTGTGCACACTTCCTTTTTGCTTATTGTACTGCTTTTACTTTTTGTTGTTCAGCTAAAAGGGAAGTTTCGACTTACATTTCGCTCACAACTTTTGTTTGCATTCCTAATCATTGCGATTCTTCCTATTATTGCTTTAGCCGTCTACAATAGGAGCAGCGTTGAAGAGAAAAATATTGCCCTTATCCATAATTCGCTGAGGGATAAAGCAAGTTTGGCTGTAAATTATTTTACGGCTCAGACCATCAATGCACGCCCGAAGAACTTAAATCAATTATTCAAAGTATCAAGTGAGAATCTTCTTTTATCTTTTTCCGTATTTGAGAACGCACAACTCATTTTTAGTACGCAGCAAAACCTTTACGATGTTTCACTTTTGAGAAAAAATATTTCATCGTTGATCCAATTAAATCAGGCTCAGGCGGGGAATGGATTTTTTATAAGACATTTTGTCGGCAGCCGGGAACTCCTCTCCTACTTTAAATATATTACTCTCGACAACCGGGTACTTTTTATTGAGGTTAATGATTATTTCAATCAGATTCCCGTTGCACTCAATTTTGCGGAAGTAAATGTTTTCTTATTTGGAGTTTATTCATTCGCAATTGTTTTGATTGTTATTGTAAGCTCGCTGCTTGCAGACCAAATCTCTTCCCCGATAAGAAAACTTACAAACGCAACCCGGGCAGTCGCACATGGAGATTTGAACGTTATGTTGAAAGAGAACTCCATGGGGGAACTAAAGGAATTAATAAGCGGATTTAATACGATGACCGAAGAGCTGCGAAAAAATCAAAACGAATTAGCTGAACTTGAACGAGAGCAAGCATGGAAAGAAATGGCGAAACAAGTTGCACACGAAATTAAAAATCCGCTTACTCCAATGAAACTTACTCTTCAGCAATTGGTAGCGATGTACAGAAATAAATCTAAGAATTTTGATGCGCTTTTTGAAAAGGTGTCTGAAACTATTTTAGCCCAAATTGAAACATTGAGCCAAATAGCTTCGGAATTTTCTTCTTTCGCAAAAATGCCCTCGCTAAAACTTGCAGAAATTGATTTGAAAAAATCCCTAAACGAAATCATCCTGCTTTTTACCGATGAAAACATTTCGCTCCACCTTTCGTATTCCGCACAAACTAAAATGATTGAAGCCGATGCGTCCCAATTAAAAAGAATGTTTATCAATCTTACCCGTAATGCAATTCAAGCAAATGCAGATACTGTTTCGTTTGCGGTTGATGAAGATGATAAATTTTTAATCATTAGAATTTCGGATAACGGGAAGGGCATCCCGGAAAAGATCGTTCACAAAATTTTCGGTTTGGACTTTACAACCAAATCCAGCGGGATGGGATTAGGATTAAAATTAGCGAAAAAATTTGTAGAAAGTGTTAATGGCGATATTTCAGTCGAGGCCACTTCTTCTGAAGGAACTACATTTTTAATCCGTTTTATCAAAAAAAATCTTACATCAAATGCGACAAGTTAAATTAACCGAAGATCAGCAAAATGCTCTTGAAATAAAGAAACATGTTACGCTAACGGCGAATGCAGGTTCAGGGAAAACCTTTGTATTAACTCAACGCTTCCTCGAAATTCTTTTGACGACCAACACTTCCTTAAAACAAATTGCCGCAATTACGTTTACAGAGAAAGCAGCCGGAGAACTCTATGGTAAAATTTCAAGAAGTATCTTAGATGCTTCGTTAAAAGCTAAGAATGAGAAAGACCGTATAAAGTATGAAGAGCTTCGAAAGCAATTAGTCTCCGCGAATATCTCAACGATCCATGCTTTCTGTGCGCAAATTCTTCGCGAGTTCCCAGTTGAGGCAGGTATTGATGCAAATTTTTCTCCAATTGACTCTTCGCTTTCAGAGGAACTCATCCATATCTCACTGAACGAGGCGATAAAAAGTTTTGAAAAAAACAAAGAAAAGAATACTCTCCTTCATTGGCTGATAAGAATTTTTGGTTCAGTGCAAATTTTAGCCATGCAGCTTGAAAGCGCTATAAACAATAGAAATTCGGTTGTAGCCCTCACTAAAAAAATCTATTCAAGTGATCCAAACTCCATCGCTGATTTTTTCACTTCAAAAGTGGAAACTTTTATCTCACAAATTTTTCTTTTACATCTGGAACCGGTACTATCTTCAGTTCAGCGGCTCAATGCTTTCGCCATGCAAAAAAATTCCCGCTTCGCTGAAACAATTAGCGAACTTCTTCAGCGCTTGGAAAATAAACCAGGAGTACTTACCGTCTTCAATATCTTAATTAAGTTGAAAGAAAATATATTAACAAATAGTCTCACGGTGAGAAAAGACGGGTACTTAGGAAGGAAACTACCGGCTGAATTGCTTGGTGATATTATCCCGGTTGAAAGTTATTTCAGTTCAATTGCTTCCTTTGAAAATTTTTCTGATAACCTGGGTCTTCATGAACAACTTGCAATTTTCGGGAAGAATTTTCTTCTTTTATTCAATACCGCTTTAGCTATTTATGAAAATAAAAAGTATGATTTAGGTTACTTAGATTTTGAAGATATTTTAATCAAAACAAAAGATGTTCTTGAGCTGCCGGCGGTGAGACAAAAGCTCTCACAAAAGTATCATTTTCTCATGGTAGATGAATATCAAGATACAAATGAAATCCAGTATGAAATATTTCTTCCGATTTTGGAACGGTTGAAAACCGGGAATCTTTTTATTGTCGGTGATGAGAAACAAAGTATTTACAAATTCCGAGATGCCGAACTTTCGGTCTTTTCAAAAACCAAAAGTGACGTACATAAGGAAGATGGGCTGACACTCATGCTTCCGGCAAGCTTCAGGATGGCGCCAATGCTTTGTGCATTTACGAATCATCTTTTTCACAATTTATTTGCGGACGCTAATCCCCTCTTTAATGAAGTAACCCATGCTGATCTCATCTGTGCAAAAACTGAGGAGCTTGATGGTTCAATTGAAATTCTTTTAGCTGATGGCAGCAAAGACCAGCATCCAGTTTCTGAAGCGGAGTTAGTCGTAAGAAAAATAGCAGCGCTTACCGAGAATGGGCAGACAGACGTAAAGTTAAGCGATATAGCTATTCTTTGTAGAAAGCGAAGCTCCTTTGGAGCGCTTGAAAAAACTTTTCAGAAATATGATTTGCCTTATGCAATTTGGGAAGGGAAAGGGTTTTATCAACAGCAAATAATTTCTGATTTTTATAATTACATCTCCTTTTTGGCAAATCCTTCAGACGATACCGCCTTAATCGGAATTTTGCGTTCTCCCTTTTTTTTACTTTCAGACACCGATATTTTGACGATCAGTTTTCAACCAGGCAATATTTTCTGGGAAAAATTAACTGCTTTTGCCAAACACGATTCACAAGCAACTCTAATTGTTTCTCGACTCTTAAAGCATAAAAATTTTCTACAATCATCTGATTTAGTTACGTTACTCCGAATCATCTGTGAGCAGACAAATTATCTTTCCATTATTGCTTCTAGACCACAAGCAAAGAAAGAGGTGGCTAATTTTGAAAAACTTATTCAAGTAACGCGCAACTTCTTTAGGCAAGGATTTCGAAATATCTTCGATTACCTTAAATACTTGCAAAAAGCGATTGAAGATTCGGCAGAAGAAGGACAAGCACAGGTATCCTTCGATGAAGATGCAGTAAAGATCATGACTGTCCATCAAGCTAAGGGACTAGAATTTAAAGCCGTTTTTATTTTTGAATGCCAATCAGAAGGAGTGAACGCAAAAATAAAAGCAAAAGAACTTCAGATTAATAAAGAATTCGGATTAATGGCAAAACTGCCTGCAGAAAATAATTTTTCCGGCAAATATATGTCCCCTCCAATCGTTGATCTGCATAATTTTCTTGAAACGAAAAAGGAAGAAGCAGAATTAAAGCGGTTATTATACGTTGCAATCACGCGCGCAAAAAACCATCTTTACTTTTCAGCGACAATAAAGCCAAGAACCACATTTCACAGTAAAAATTTTCTTAGTCTTCTCAGCCAAGGTTTAAATTCTGATTTTACAAAGAATGAAATAGTTCATAGTGTTGATCTCGAATATCTTGAACAAAAAGAAAACGAGGAAACGAAAATTTCTAAGCCAACTGAGTTTTTGATAAATATTTCTATGGACGTTCGGGGAGAACCTAACTTTAAGAAAACTCAAAACGTAAATTCTAAAGAATATATTATTAATCTTTCAAAAATTATTGACATTCAAAAAGAAGAAATTATTTCTGCCTCAAAAGTGGCTATCTATAATCAGTGTCCCACCAAGTATTTGTTAACTTATGAATATGGCTATCATGAATTATATGACTCGTACAAAAAACGATCTCCTCAACCGCAAGCAAAAAATAGTTATTTTGAATTTGGTGAATCCAACGAAGAAATGGATTCAAACATTGCTATTGCCGGAAGCTTCCAATCGAAGTCCATTTTCTCTCCAGAAACGAAGGGAAAAATAATTCATGCCCTGTTAGAAAAGAATTTACCTCTTGAAAAAATAGGAACTTTTATACAAAAATATTTTGGCGCACAAAAATTGGAACATAAACCGGATGAAATCAGGACTTTTATAGAAATAATAGGTAATGAAATGACACTGTTTTATTCTTCTGATACCTATCGAACGTTAACTAGTGCGACGAATTATCAAAACGAATTTCAAGTCTACCTTAAAGAAAAAGATTTTTATCTCTTTGGTATAATTGATAAAGTTGTTTTCTCGGAACGGCTGATTAAAATTATTGATTATAAAACTGATAACATACCGATTGAAGGACTTCCCGGAAGAGCGCAAGAATATTTTCTTCAGCTATCATTTTATGCTCTCATTCTTAGAAAACTTTTCCCCGAAAAGGAAAACATCATTTTGCAGATTGTTTTTACTAAATTTCCTGATGAAAAACATATGCATCAGGTTGAAAAAAGTGAACTCGATCAATTAGAAACATTTGTCCATGCTATGGTGTCTAAAATTAGGTCGAAAGACTTTTCAAAAAATCTTGATCATTGTGGGCAATGTCATTTCGCTGATAGCCGGAATAATTGTATTTTTTAAAGAAAAGAAACAGATATTTATTGACAAATTGATTGGAGGAATTATGAAATTCTTTTACATGCTTGTTGTATCTCTTTTGGTCTTCACCGGTTGTTCGCAAAAACCGGTTATCTATTATGAAACTCCCAACGAATTGACTGATGAACAATTAAAAACAAAATTTATAGAAACGTATTCGCCTTATTTGAAAAACATTACTTTTTTCATAGACCCTGGTCATGGAGGTGAAGACCGCAGAAATAAAGGTTCGAAAGGACTTGCAATTGAGGCTGATGTAAACGTTCGTGTGGGACGTGCTTTAAGAAGTTTTTTACAGCAAGCAGGTGCAAAAGTTATCATGTCCCGCGACAAAGATACTACAGTTGCGCTAAAAGATAGGTCTCTTCTAGCAAACAAAAGCGGCGCTGATATTTTTATCAGCATTCACAGCAACGCTCCCGGGCAAGAGGGAGATAACTCAACAAATTATACTTCCACGTATTATCATGCTACAGAGTCTGATTATGAATATGAACCAATGGAAAGGGATCTGGCAAAATATGTCCAGCGTGATTTAGCTTATGCTATGCGAAATTCGGGCGGGCTCGGTTCGTTTGATGGCACTTATTCCGACTATCATATTTATCCAAAGCAGGGATTTTCCGTTCTTCGATTGACTACAATTCCCGCCATTTTGATTGAAGCAGGTTTCCATACAAGTTCTTGGGAGGAACCACGTTTAGCTTCAGAAGATTTTAATAGGGTTGAAGCGTGGGGAATTTTTAGAGGATTATGCCGCTATTTTAAGGCTGGCATCCCAAAAATTTCTTATAAAGATCAATCTTTTATTGAGAAAACACAACTTTTAAATTATTCTATTTTGGATTCAACCTCAATTGATTTTAAATCAATCAAAGTATTTGTTGATTCTACCGCGACACAACGTTTTACTTTCGATGAAAAACAAAAAACTATAACCGTTCAAATACCAAAAGTGGTGAATGAGAAAAAAACAATTAGAATAATTGCTGCAAATAAAAACGGAAATTTCTCTTTCCCGTTTTATGATGTAGTTACAGATACTCTTTCACGATAAAAGGAATTCTTATGCTCAATTACGTATGGATAGGTTTAATTTTTCTTGGTTTAGCCGCAGCAATTTCTACTGATGTTTCTGAACAAGCCTCTAATAAATATCAAAAAGGGAAACCGGTTCAAGCTGAATTGAGAATTGCGGATACAGTAGAAACAACAAATTCACTTGCAAACAAAAAAGCAGTCGTTACTGTAAACGCAAAAACATTCTCCTCGTTTTATAACGAAAAAGTTGCTCACTCCGTTTCATTTGAAGCACAACTGAGTGCCAAGAACAAAAATGGATTTTATCAGGTGTTGATTCTCACCGACGACACCTCGCCGAAAATTTGGAAAAAGATGGCAAAGGTCAACGGAAACGAAAACGATTTAAATGCGAAAGTTAAAATCGAGAAACGACTTTCGTCCAATGTTTACAAATGCCAAATTGTCCTTGAAGAAATTTCAATTGTAAAGATAAAGGAAGTAACAAACGCTGTTTTGGATTATGCGGAAACTGCCGTAAAAATTGCATTGGGATTGATTGGCATTATGGCTCTGTGGCTTGGCATAATGAAAATTGCCGAAGAGTCCGGACTGATAAATCATTTGGCAAGTGGATTAAAACCTATTACGAAATTTTTGTTCCCCGAAATTCCGGGCGATCATCCGGCGATGGGGGCGATGATCATGAATATTTCAGCTAATTTTCTCGGTTTAGGAAATGCCGCTACTCCTTTCGGTCTTAAAGCTATGGAAGAATTGGATAAACTAAATCCGGAGAAAGGAACGGCATCAAATGCAATGTGCACTTTCCTTGCAATCAACACGGCTGGAATGACGCTTATCCCGGCAACAGCAATAGCCCTGCGCGCCTCTGCAGGAAGCGCTGAACCGGCAATAATTATCGGCACTTCTTTAGTCGGTTCAGCTTGTGCCACCATTGTAGGAATTACCACTGCAAAGATATTGGAAAAATTTCCGATTGATGCGAAAGATTTTTTTGCATGGCTGAAGGGGAACAGCAAATTCATCTTAACGATTGTTTCGATTCTGCTAATTGCAATTCTTTCAATGACAACCAATCTACTTTCACCATTGAAATATATGTTTTCTTTTATAACTCCTGAGGCATTTAAGAATTTTATTCAATTCGTTTCAGCTGTCGCTATCCCGACTATTATAGCGATTTTTCTGTTATTCGGCTTTATCAAGAAAGTTAAAGTCTATGAAGTGTTTGTCGAAGGAGCGAAGGAAGGATTTAATGTTGCAATAAGAATAATTCCTTATTTAGTTGCAATGTTAATGGCAATAGGAATTTTTCGAGCCGGTGGTGCAATGGATTGGTTAATCTTCACACTCCGGCCATTTACGAGTTTGATCGGTTTACCTCCGGAATCTTTACCGATGGCAATTATGCGCCCTCTTTCCGGAAGTGGATCACTCGGCATTATGGCAGAAACAATGGCGGTGCATGGACCGGATTCTTTTATCGGAATATTAACTTCAACATTTTTTGGCAGTTCTGAAACTACTTTTTATGTATTAGCAGTTTATTTTGGGGCAGTAAATATCAAACGAACCCGCCACGCATTAGCCGCCGGACTTATGGCAGATATAGCCGGTGTTCTCGGTGCCTTGTTTATTGTTAAATTATTATTTGGTTGATCAAGAAAAGAAATTTGATGGGCATAAAAAAGGGATGTTTTTCAACATCCCTTTTTAATTTGAATGAAAACTAATTAGTTTATTTTCCTAATACTTTGAATTCGATTCTTCTATTTAATGATCTTCCTTCAGCCGTTTTGTTGTCTGATACCGGATTGGAAGAACCAAAACCGACAGTTGAAAGTCTTGAAGCTGCAACACCTTTTGCAACTAAGAATCTTTTTACTGTTTCAGCTCTTTGTTCAGATAATTTTTTATTGAATGAGTCAGAGCCGATGTTGTCTGTATGTCCTTGAATTTCAACTTTCATATCAGGATTAGAAATAAGCACTTGAACAGCATTAACTAAGATTGGATAAGATTCCGGTGATAAGTCGGACTTTCCAAATTCAAAATTAACACCAACCAAAACCCAATTTCCGGCAGTCATAACTCTTTCTTTAACCGTACCGGTAACACAATTCTTCTTTACAATATCTTCAATTTTGTTATAATCAACATTGGTTGGAGCGGCGGCATATTTTTTAACAATTTCTTCAATTTTAGCATAATCGAATTTGCTTAAGCCCGCATCGTCATCACACATAGTTGAGTATTCACCTGGTTCGAAATAATAAAGAAATCCTAAAGACAATGAGGTATAAGAATCAAGAGGTCCGCCAAAGAAACCACCGCTGCCGGGAGCTATTGTCCCGTCAAATTTATCGGTAGAAACCGTATGCTGACCTAATTCAATAGTCCCATACCATCTATCGCCCAGCATCATTCTGCCGCCAAAGAAAATATCAGCAGTAAGTTCGCCAAAATAAGATTTGTTTGGAACATTACCGCTATTTTTTAAGGTATAATAAAGTATAGAACCTCCAACACCAAAATAAGGACTGAAAGTCATACAAGGAGCCATAGTATAGACTCCGCTTAAACCAAATTTAATTGTGTTGTTTGTAAACTTTCTTGGTGCAGGAGCTACATTCACACCTGTAAACATTAAATAATCTACACTAGCTCTAACTGCAGTCATTTCATTTAGATTTTTTTCAAGAAACAACCGACCGCCAAAGTTCAGATCATCGGCGGTAATATCGCTAAAAAGTCTCGGTGAAACGGCGCCAAAACCAACCGACCAACCATCTTTTGAAATTTGAGCATCGGTTAAGGAAAATGAGAAACTAATGACCATCAATACAAAGAATAATTTTTTCATAATATTCCCTCGAACATTGTTAAGTAAATAAGAAACATTGAATTAAGTTCATAATTTT
>Ga0210058_1000620_pt1 | contig 34125 bp, 25 predicted proteins | sample CryGeymeta201511_FD_183979 | JGI IMG/M metagenome (GOLD analysis project Ga0210058, IMG submission 183979) | Groundwater microbial communities from Crystal Geyser aquifers in Utah, USA - Crystal Geyser metaG 2015-11 (SPAdes) (version 2) | ecosystem: Environmental > Aquatic > Deep subsurface >...
AAAAAATAAATAAATCACTCTTTTGAGATAAAGGATTGGCAACCAGTGAATCAATCGTTTTTTGCGTATGCCATAAACGGTTGTAGACAAAGAGGGCGATGGGAGCTAATTCATTCATCTGTTATTTTATAAAAATCATTTATTTCATCTGAATAGAATAAGAAAAACATTTTCTTTGGCCTATTATTCGTTTTTTTTCAACTTCATGTGTAATATTGCATTTACTCCTTACCACATTAATTACTGCGTTTTCCCTTCATCTCTTTTCATCATAGCAATTTGAATCGGCAGCAGGACTGTCCATTCGGAAATGGCCTTAAAGATGTCACGAGTTCCGTACAATCTTTTATAAATGAAATCGAATCCGCGTCCGAGTATGGAATGGTTGAACGCTAAATTGGTATAATCATCTATTCCAAAAAACAATCTACTCGTTGAGCCTAACAATGGAAAGGGGATTCTTTTTATTTTCTTTAATTCTTTATTTATCCATTCAATTCGCCGGTCATCAATTATTCCTTGAAAGTATTTATTATCAAGTAAATCGCTATCGCTCAAAGTATAAAAAGCGATTTTTAAATCAATTCCATAATCATTACTAACAACTAAGCGCTTTTGTAAATCATCTTCTATGCCTAACTTTTTTGTATTAAAAAAATTGCGCAGCCATACTCTATCTTTTCTTTGGTGCTTCGGCAAATTCAGTTGAGACATGGCAACATCAATGCTATAAAATGGAGTGTAAACATCAAAATAGAGATTTGCGGTTCTATAAATGTAAGACGCTAAGCCGATCCTACCTCTTCGAGCAAATACAATTTTGAAAATATCATCTTCGCTTAAACGTTTAATGTTATCTTCATAAACACCTCTTTTAACTTCATGATCCGTCTTGATTTTAATGAATTCTTTAGGGATTGAGATGCCATGATTAAAAAATAATGAATCGAAATTGAGATGATCTTCAGGAATTTTTAACGGAACTTTTTCGCCACTCCACCAATCACCGACACTACCTGATAATGCGATATACTCATGTCCAAATTGTTTAATTATTTCGTCATACATCTCCATATGGTATGATGCATGGAACGGCATTTCTAAACAAAATGCCGAAAAATTCTTTTGTTGATAATACCTATTCCAGTATTTAGTTAAACCGAGTTGATGCCAGGGGATACCAAGACGCCTGCTTACTTCCCGGGCTCTGGCAACTTCAAACGAATATTTCTCACTAATACTAATATCATACGTGAAGGCGTCAATTCTTGATTTTTCTTCGATAAATGTCGCCAATAATCTCGAATCATATCCTCCTGAAAGAGGTAATAAAAAACGTTTATTGGGCTGGGAGATTTTTGATTCAGCTTCAAAAGCATGAACGTCATTCTTCAGAATATCAATTGCTTCTTCTACTGAATATTCTCTCCTTGTATAGTTATCAACCGGGTCGTCGAACTCTTCAACTGAAAGGTGAATTTTACCGGCTTCATCCAAATGTTTGGAGATTTTCGATGAATGCCGTAAAAATTTCACATCTTTTATGGGAGTTTGTCCAAATATTTGATATCCAATCTGTAAATAATTGAAAAGTCCTTCAGGATCAAATTCAAAATTATTCCAGTCAACAACATCATGCATTACTAAAGAGACTTCATTAGTCTTAGTATTGTAAAATACCGGTTTGCTATTAAGCCAGTCTGTAGTATAAATTTGTAATAATTTCATTCGTAAAAGAGCTTCATGTTAGTTTGTCGTTGGCTTTAATGACCTTTAAATAAATTTATTAAAACAACGGGTTTAACTCGTTTTATCGATAAAAAATAATGTAAAAACCGTTTTAGCATAAAACTCATATCCAAGATTTGTTAAATATTTATAGATTGAGTCATTAAATAAATCAACTCCTCTACTCATCTCCATTGTTTCCACCAAAACAAATTTGGGTCTATATTTTTTCCAGTTATTTGATTGCAGTACCTTAAGATCATTCCCCTCCACATCCACGGAAAGAAAATCAATTTGTTGATCTTTAGGAAGATGTTTATCCAAAATGTCATCTAAGCGTCGGGGGACAACTGTAATTTCCTTTATAATGAAATACTTCTTACTAACTCGCTCATGGGCTACCTGTTCAATACAGGTGTTGAGAGCCGGTTCATTGAATAAAAAGAAATTCATCGGTTTTGCATCTGTAGAAACAGCACATTCAATGTTAATATCGCGTGGGCGAACTGCATTGAATTTTTTCATAATGTTGGGAGTCGAATCGATATTGATTCCGTTCCACTTTTTTTTGTAAAATTGATATGTGTTCGAAAAACGGACAGGATGATACGCACCAACATCTACATAGAAACCCTTTTTCTCAGCGAAATACCTCAGTAAGATCATATCCTCACCTTCCTGAGAATAAGCTTTGACGGCAAATAATTTTGCCTTAATACTATCGATATAATTAAAAACATTCAATCTATTGTTCAAAATATTTCACCTTTTATTTTACTAAACTTATTAGATTTAAATACAATTTTATAATTAAACAGAAGAGATTCCGTTCTATTGATTCATCCGGTACCGGTAAAGCATCACGTTTTGTTTTTTGATGATTTACACTACAACACTTTTCCATTCGATTCAATAACCATTCTATCAATAATATAATGTTGATATATATATTTCGCTCTAGTATTTTTCAGGGTTTCAATCCTTTCCTAATGAGATGTTATACCGGGAGATTCACTTCACTTGCCATTTTTTTCTTCAATAAATATGTAGCAACATAGTAATAGGCAATCAGATAACAAAAATTAACAAAAAATGATGAAATGGCGGCACCGTATAATCCATACGCTGGAACCAACCAGAAATTCAAACCAATACTCATTGCTGCAAGAGGAACAGCGAGGAATAACGCTATAAAAGTTTTCTCGAAAAATATAATATAATTACTATACAGAGGTGTAAGCGCTGTAAAAATTTGAGTTACTAATAATATTGGAAGAAGATAAAGCACTTCCCCATATTTCAAATCAATAATCTTAAACACAAGAAATACTTTAAAGGTTATAATAATTAGAATTGACAGAAAGAAAAAAAAAACAGCTGTTTTTAAAATTATACTAAAAGTTTTTGTTTTGTTGATCAGAATATTTTTTTCTTTTAAAAAATGTGGCAACCAAATATTCTGGAAAGTCATAAACATCATTGGAATAATACCGGCAAGTACAAAGCCCAGATTATAAACCGCTATATCCTTAAAATTTCCGTTCTTCTCTAAAAAGAACTTATCACTAAAGTTTAACACGAGTCCTAACACAGCGGAAAGCATTACCGGCATCGCCAACATCAAAGATTTTTTCGCCATCTCTTTGCTGAACTTCCTTTTCATCGCTTTAATATAAAACGGTCCAAATACAAATAAGAAACTTAATTCCAGCAAATAAGTAAACTTTAGCCTTATCATCACGGAATCGGTTTTGTAGAAATACAAGAGTGAGATCACGATTCCGTTTATAAAAACTAATCGAAATAAATTATATAATTGGACATACTTGAGACTTTGACTTGTAAGAAAATAATTGAAGAGCATAAATGAGTAAACGGTAACAGTTATTGCTAGAAAAACAGAATTTCTGTAGCTGCCATAATCAATTTTATTCTTAAAGAGAAACGCAACAAGTTTATAATCAATTTCGCTAAGGTAGGTCACAAGTAAACAGACGGAGAGAAATAACAAAAGCATCACATTGATTGTATAAAGTAAACTTCCCCTTTGTTCTTCATTTTGATAATCTTGATACAGTTTACTTTGCGAAATATACAATCCAAAATTCATCGCCAAAGAGAAGACCGATATGATTGCAATTATATAAGTATAAAGTCCGTAAGCTTCTTGCGTCATCAGCTTTAAATATACCGGAAGCAAAATAAAATTTGAAAGTTTAACTAAAATATCAACGCTAAAAACCTTCGCATAATTTTTTACCAAAACATTATGTTTATATTTCTCAAATACTTGAAACATTTACCGCTTATCTCTTTTCATCATCACAAACTACTTTTCGTTTTTTTCTTCTTCAAAACTTCAAGGAGTAAACTTATGACTAAACCAAGTACAACTAATGAACTTAGCGAAAGAGCAAGATATTTTGAGATGACAAAACTTTTGGGTTCATACCGGAATTCGATTTCGTGTGTTCCTTTAGGAACAATTATTCCCATGAGCGCATGGTCAACGCGGTAAATTTTTGTTTCGGATTTATCAACAGCGGCATGCCAGCCTTTAGGCATATAGGTCGCGCTGAAGACTAAAAAATTATTACCGGATGCATTTACTTTTAAAGAGACTCTTTCATCCTGATATTTTTCAATAAAAACCGAAGCAGTTGAATCAGGAATTTGCACTTCAACTTTTTCATTTTGAACGAATGCAATTTCTTTGGGATCAAACGTATCCGATTTCATTGCTCGCAAAACATCCAGCGCCGGTTTTTGTTCAACTTTATTGGCAAGAAAGAATCGCGGCAAAGCATTTTCGTTTCTGTAAACGAATTCTTTTCCGCTGCCGCCGATTAACGTTAGACCGGGGAATTGTGCTTGTTGTTCCATAATAATATATTTTACATTTGTTAAGCGCCAAAGAGTCTGGTTAACAGGTCCCACTACATCCATAAAATCCTGGTATGCTCGAGGTTTAATTCCCGAATAGCCATAGAAATCTTCCAATAAGAAATACGCATTAAAATTTGAATTCTGATTAAACGAACCAAGTGAACCATCCTGTTTCATGTTAAAAATACGGAATGGCTCTTTGTCGTTTTGCGCTTTAATAATTTTTGCGTATTCAGGAGTTTTGAATTGAGTTTCGACGTTTGGATTTTCAACATATTTCGCACCGCGGGCATCAATCCTCCAGAGATCAATCAACACAACAGCAATAAATAAAATTACCAATACATCTTTGCTAATTTTTTTATTCAAATAAAAAACTGCTGCTCCAAAAGAAACCGTTAGCAGTGCAAAACCAACTATGATATCTCCGGTAAACATCCCGGATGAATATTTCGCCAAAGCCCTAAATTGCTGAGCCATTTGCCCGCGTGAAGCTTCAATGCCGGCCGCATAGTCATTAACTCTTGTTATAAACCATTGACCAATCAAGTTACTGAGAAGGAGCGAGAAAATAAAAATAATCGAAACTGCATAAGCAAAATATTTTACAATCTGTTCAGCGGTCTTATTTGGATAATCTCTTAAGGAAATAATTTTCATCACTCCCAAACCGGCGAGTGCAGGAATGCTGAGCTGAACCAACACCAAAATCATTGAGGGAACTCTGAATTTATCGAAGTAAGGCAAGTAGTTGAAAAGTATATCGAACACAATTGAAAAATTTCTTCCAAAAGAAACGAACAGGGCAAAGAGAGAAAGTAGTGTAAGAAATTTCACTAACGGTTCTTTCCAACGTGTAAAGACAGCAAATAACGCCAGGAAGAAAACAAGTACTCCCATATACATTGCAACATCAACAAAGGGCATTTGTCCAAAATACGTATTTACCTCGGTAGGTTGATTTTCCGTCAATGGTCCTTTGTAAACGGAATTTCCAAATCCAAAATAAGAAGGAATAATGAACGTCATTACTTCACCCGGTGAAAAAGACCAATTGGTATGATACTCATAATAGTCGGAAGCAGATTGTACTGTAGTTCCGGCAGATTCCTCAATCAGACTTTTAGTTCCGCGAGTTGAATATGGTGTATACTCATACATCTGCGTAAGACTGTCGGACTGTATGGCAACTGCAATGAGCCCGGCCGCGCCAAACACTAAAGCTGATCTCACTAACTTCTTCCGCAATTCAATTTCTTTGTTTGAAAATGCATGGATGAAAAAGATGAGATAATAGATCGCGACAGCAAGTAAAGTGTAGTAAATTATTTGAACATGAAAACCCTGAATGAAAAGCTGCAACGCAATAACAAGAATAAAAAAATCAAGCAGCTTAATTTTTTCATGAAACCGGAAAAGCATCAGAAAAATTAAAGGGACCATACAAAGTGAAGTCAGCTTTGTAACATGTCCAATAAATAAAAAAACAATTATTCCGGTGCTGAACGACGTTGCAATTGCCGTGAATAAACTAACCAACGTGTTTTTTGTCAAATGCTTCATCAGCAGATAGGAAGTAACTGCTAACTCAATAAGATATGTGCTCCAAATTGCGTATTCAACCGAAAAAAATCCGGCAAAAAATTTTCGCATTGAGGCAAAAATCACATAAATTAAATTGAACCAGGTAGATTCGGTTCCAAGCGCATAAGCCGGCATGCCAAGGAAGAGATACGGATTCCACAGCGTAAAACCGTCTCTTGCTTTTTCTACATAAGATTTCATACTTGCCGAAGCAAGGATATCACCCGATTGAAAAGTTTTCCCGCCGAAATAGAGCGGATTTAAAAAGATTAAAAAGAGGAGAAGAAACACAACCAAAACCACCGGAAGATGAAATTTTTCCGGAAGTACGTTTTCTAATTGAAAATTCGCCAGTAGTCCTGTTTCATGTTTTTCTTTTTTAACAATTCTTTTTGTTTTTGACATTCAGAAACCTGCATTTAAAGTTATTTTTTTGCGACAAATAAAATTCCCGATCCGATTGAATTTTGGGAGAGAAAATCTCCATACATCATCAACAGCGTGAACGGAAAAGTGAGCAAGTAATAAAATGGAAGAAGAAGAATAAAAAATTTAGAAAAATTCAGCAATTGCATCGGATATTTTATACCCAAACGCCAAGCTTTATCTCCCCAAAATCCGTATGTATATTTTGATAAATGAACCGAAAATCCAAGCGGTTCTAACTTTAATTTCAAGTCTTCAAATGAATACCCTTGACGCGCATGTTCTCCGACAAAACTTTCGTCATCTTCATCATGCACATCGCTTCCGCCAAAGATTGAAGGGGTGTTTATCAGTATAAAACCGCCATTTTTTAAGGCGCGGAAAAAGTTAGCAAAGACTTTTACATCATCTTCAATATGTTCCATCACATCTACGCAGACTATCAAATCAAATTTATTCTCGTGCTGAATTTCCGTTAGGTCTTCTACAGCGAAAGAGATATTCGGAATATTCTCACTGTTAAAGAACTGGCGGCAGTCGTTTATCCAGTTTTCTTTCACGTCAACTGCGTAGATTGAGTTAGGGAGAAGATTTTTCTTCATGAAGTAAGAATATTGCCCGAAACCGGTTCCAGCGTCGAAGATAGATATTTCATTTTCCCTGAAAAGTTCTCTAAGATTTTTCAGTTCGCGTCGGACATACCATGAACGAAGAAACATTAAATCTAATGTTTTATAAAAAATTTTCCGTGTAAACGGAAAACGTTTTATCGCGGTGGCAAAAACATCTTTTACCGGATCATAGTGCATAATTTTTTTTAAATACTGTTTGTGTGAAGTGCATTGATAAAGCAAATTCCAAAAAGCAAATCCCAAATAACAAAGAAATTTCAAATACCGGGTTTGTGGAAATTTGAATTTGATTTATGAGATCTATTTGTGATTTGGTTATTGCCATTTGTGATTTGGTTATTGTCTTTTGTGATTTGGTTATTGTCATTTGTTATTTCAACATTAAACGTTTCGCTGCTTGATCGTGTATTCTTTATCGCTCTGAGAATTGTGAACCATCATTTCGCCTAAGAGACCGACCGAAAAAAATTGTACACCGACAATTATTAAAAGCATTCCTAAAAATAGCATCGGTCTATTGCTTAACGATTTACCGTTTATCCATTCGAGGGTTAAATACCCGTTCACAATAAATCCGACAAAAAATGAAAACGCCCCAAGAAATCCAAAGAGATGCATCGGGCGCTTGATGTACCGCGTTACAAACGTAACCGTAACAAGATCAATGAATCCTTTAAAGAACCGTGAAATACCAAATTTTGTTTTCCCATAGCGTCTTGGATGATGCTGCACAGGAATTTCCGTTACCGTAAAACCCTGCCAGTGTGCAAGAACCGGCATATATCTGTGAAGTTCACCATAAACTTTCATCTGCCGAATAACTGCACGGCGGTAGGCTTTTAATCCGCAATTAAAATCATGCAGTTTTATTCCGCTCATAACGCGGGTAACAAAATTGAAAAATTTAGAGGACTGCCTTTTTATAAAAGGATCGTATCGAACTTTTTTCCAGCCGGAAACCAGATCGAATCCTTCATTTAATTTCTTTAGCAGATTAGGGATTTCTTTCGGGTCGTCCTGTAGATCCGCATCCATTGTAACGACGTAGCCGCCGGTAACTCTTGCAAAACCCACTTGTAATGCGGCAGCTTTTCCGTAATTTTTCTGAAAGCTTACATATTTATAATGAGGATCATTCCGACAAATATCTTTTATAACTTTTAACGAATTATCCGTACTCCCATCATCAACAAATATCACTTCAAAATCAAGGTGGTTATCAAAACAAACTTTTGTGATTTCATTTGAGAGTGGTTGAAGCGACTCTTCTTCGTTAAAAAGTGGAATTACGATTGAAACTTTTGAGGCAACTATTTTGGTCGGTTTTTTAGCGTACGGTCTGGGTTTTCGGTAGTTTCCCTGCCTTCCGTCTGCTTTTGGCGCTCTGTTCTTCGATTGATCTTGTTCGGGTTCAGCCATGCGTAACTTTCTAAAAGTGTTTTTTTGATTCTCTTTCAAATATAACTTTTAAAGAATTAATTTAATAGTAGATTGCCGCTAAAGTTCGTGTAATAATTGGCAGAATCTTGACGAGTAAATGAAGCTGTAGAATAACTGAATGAAAATGAACGGATGAATGTTTTTCATTCAATCATGCAAAATTCAATCATTCATCCAAAATTATTGTGTATTTGTTTTTTGCAATATTTGTTTATCCTGGTAAGGCAGTGAATTAATTTTTTCCGGTTCCATAAAAGCGGCTCTCTTTTCCCGCTTATCAAATTATTTTGCCGATGATGTAGAAACGATGATGCCTTGCATTGCATTAAACTAATTTTTGACTAAACTTTTTACCAAAGCTTAAATGTTAAATAATCTCTTAAAAAATAGGAACAAAATATATTGGATTTGCCAGATCTCCGGATGGGGCGGATTCTTTATTTTCAATTTCTTAATTTATTTAAGTTTTGGCGGTTTCAATTGGAAACGGGCTGTGACCTTCCCTTACTTTGCTTTTGTAGGAATTTCCGCTACACATGTTCTGCGGGTAATCATTAAAAAGCGCAAATGGATCGAAAAATCTCCGAAAGATCTTTTCTCCCGCGTTTTCCTTTCAACTTTTTTAATTTCGTTTATAATTGTATTCATAATAATGGGAATAAATTACAGCACCGGAATCATCCATCGAGCACAATTTAGCGTTGCCGGATTCTTTGTAATCTTATTCAATACGGGCATTTTGATTTTTCTCTGGTCAATTATTTATTTTCTTGTCCATTACTTTGAGAACTATAAAAAATCGGAGATTGAGCGTTTGGTTTGGGAAGCCGCGGTAAAAGATTTTGAATTGAAGACTTTAAAGTCCCAGCTAAATCCTCATTTTATGTTCAATGCTTTGAACAGCATCCGCGCTTTAATTGAAGAAAATCCTTCAGCTGCAAAAACGGCAATAACACAGCTTTCAAACATTTTCCGTTATTCATTAAAAATTGAAAGAACGGAAACCGTTCCTTTCGAAGAAGAGATAAAAACGGTTGAGGATTATCTCGGGTTGGAAAAAGCCCGTTTTGAAGAAAGACTTAAATATGAAATCGCCTATTCGCCCGACGTAAAAAATATCGAAATTCCTCCGATGATGATTCAAACCTTAGTTGAAAACGGGATAAAACACGGAGTTTCAAAACTACCGGAAGGTGGATTTGTAAATGTAACCGCGGAAAGGGCGAGAAATTTTTTGATATTAGAAATTGAAAACTCAGGTTTTGTCGCTGATGATGCAATTTCTCATGCTAAGGGATACGGAATTTCGAACACAAAACAACGGCTCCATTTACTTTATGGAGATCAGGCTTCATTTTCTATTTCTAATGTTAATTCACACGTTAAAGTTAAAATTATTTTACCTGCTGGAGGCAGCAACATATGAAAGCAATAATCGTTGATGACGAACGCTTAGCGCGCACCGAACTGCGCCGTTTACTTGCACCATTTAAAGAGATTGAAATTATTGCGGAAGCGGTGAACGCGAAAGATGCGTTAGAAAAAATTACCCGCCTTAATCCCGATCTTATTTTCCTGGATATTCAAATGCCCGGGAAAAACGGTTTTGAATTACTCGAAGAATTGGAAAGCGCCCCCGAAGTTATTTTTACAACCGCTTATGATGAATACGCTTTAAAAGCTTTTGAATTTAATGCCCTCGATTACTTACTTAAACCGATTGAACCCCAGCGGCTTGAAGAATCCATCAAACGTGTAACTGCAAAAACAAAAGCCGAAAAATTCGTCTCAACCGAAAAACAATATCTCATGGCTGATGATCAGGTTTTTGTGAAGGACGGCGACCGCTGCTGGTTTGTTAAATTATCTGAAATTCGTTTATTTGAATCCGAAGGCAACTACGCGCGTCTTTATTTTAACGATTTCAAACCTTTGATCTTGCGGACACTAAATTCTCTTGATGAACGGCTTGATCCGCGGACTTTTTTCCGCGCGAATAGAAAACACATTGTTAATTTAAAATGGATAGATAATATTGAACCGTGGCTTAACGGTGGACTGCTTGTAAAACTTAAAGGCGGACAAAAAGTAGAAGTCTCACGCCGACAGTCTGTTAAATTTAAAGATATGCTGAGCTTATAAATCAAGCACCAAAAAACAAAAATTAAATACCAAATAATAACAAGCTGGAGCTGCTTCCTGTTAGTTCCATTTTTCCGTTTTACGTTTTTGTTTTTTTTGTAAACGAAGATTCAAATAGATAGTTTAATTCCCATTTCTTTTTAAAATAAACATCCTTCATATTTTTCTTTTTTAATTGAAACTCAACTTTCGCTTCATCATAAAGTTGATAATAGACAGAGATATCTCCGATATCTTCATATTTTTCTATTCCCAATGTGAAATCTCCGACCACATTAAGGAAGTGTTGAGCAGCTTCAGAAAGCATAATATATTTGTTTGAAGGAATCGTATTCTTTAATAACCGATGAACAATAATCACATCTTTACCGGAAAGTTCGGTGAACTTCCCCATTTTATATTTCAGAGCAATTCCTTTATGAGCAATTATCTTGAGCCTAAGGAGGTTCATGTTTTTACAGCCTCCGCAAGGGCATGAATTCACCGATACGAGTGCATCCAATTTTTTATCAAATGCAAGCATAAATTTAGGAAGACTTTCTCCGATTAACTTTCCATCGTTTCCCCAACTTATCTCTGATCGCTTCTCACTAAAAAGAAAAATGGCATCGCCTTCAAATTTAGCAATTCTGATTGGAATTTGAACTTGTTTGATAACTGCATTTAGCAATTCACTTATGATTCCTTGGGAATGGGCTAACGCCGATTCATTATCCAACATATATTTTGTGTAACCGCTGATATCGGCAATAATAAAGACCATCTCATTCTGCATAAATACAAACCTTCTAATTTTCTGAGGAAATAAAAAAAAAGCGGGAAATACGTCCCGCTTTTTTCATTCCTAATTCCTAATTCTCAATTCCTAATTTACACAAGTCCTTGATCCATCATCGCATCGGCAACTTTGAGGAAGCCGGCAATGTTAGCGCCGTTGACATAATTGCCCGGCGTACCAAAACGGTCTGCTGTTTCAATACAAGTATTATGAATTCTTTTCATAATTTCGTGTAAACGTTTGTCAACTTCTTCCGCCGACCATGGGAGACGCATACTGTTTTGCGACATTTCCAACCCTGAAGTAGCAACACCTCCGGCATTTGCAGCTTTTCCCGGAGCGAAAAGTATTCCCGCTTCTCTGAAAGTATGATAGCCTTCCAAAGTTGTCGGCATATTTGCAACTTCGCAAACACACTTAACGCCATTCTTAATTAATTCTTTCGCATTGTTGTTGTCAAGTTCATTTTGCGTTGCGCACGGCATTGCGACATCAACTTTAACGCCCCACGGACGCTTGCCTGCGTGGAATTCAGCGCCGAATTTGTCTGCAAAATCTTTCACGGTATCTTTTGCGCTTGCACGCATTTCCAAAAGATAATCAATCTTCTCGCCTGAAATTCCGGCTTTATCATAAATGAAACCGTCAGGACCGGAAATGGTTAAAACTTTTCCGCCAAGCTGATTGATCTTTGTTATTGCGCCCCATGCAACATTTCCAAAACCGGAAACTGCAAAAGTTTTTCCTTCAATATCTTGACCAATAGTTTTCAACATTTCTTTCACAAAATAAACTCCGCCAAATCCGGTAGCTTCGGGACGCACGAGCGAGCCGCCCCAATTGATTCCTTTACCGGTTAACACGCCGGTGAATTCATTTTTCAATCTTTTGTACTGACCAAAAAGGAAACCAATTTCTCTTCCGCCAACTCCAATATCTCCGGCAGGAACATCGGTATCTGCGCCGATATGTCTGAATAATTCCGTCATAAAACTCTGGCAGAAACGCATTACTTCATTATCGCTTTTCCCTTTAGGATCGAAATCGGAACCGCCTTTACCACCGCCCATCGGTAAAGTTGTTAAACTATTTTTAAATGTCTGCTCGAATCCTAAAAATTTTAATATACCCATCGTTACCGAAGGGTGAAAACGCAAGCCGCCTTTGTAAGGACCGATTGCGCTGTTAAAATTGATGCGATACCCGCGGTTGATTTGGATTTCTCCCTGGTCATCCATCCAGGGAACACGGAAAATGATGGTGCGTTCAGGCTCAACCATTCGCTCTAAAATTTTTGCATGTTTGTATTCGGGGTGTTTTTCTAATACAATTTCAAGCGATTCAGTAATTTCTTGAACTGCTTGATGAAACTCAGGTTCTGCGGGATTCTTTGCTTTTACATCCGCTAATAACCTTTGAAGATACTCTGACATAATAACCTCAATTGATTTGATGCTGGTGATTAAAATAATTTTTATTAGTTAAGACAGATTTTATGGTTTGCAAGAATAATGATTGGGATAAAGTTTTTCGCTTTACGAATGAGGTGAGGACTGTATTCATCTTTTTATTGATGAAAAGCCCGCCGGTTTGAGAATGTGTTTCCATAAAATCTAAAATGTTAATGAGTAAATTTAAGGGTTATGGAAACAACTAAAAAATTTTTCTTGTAAGTATGACGGTAAAAAAAATAAAACCTCCGGCGTTTCAAAAAGGCCGGAGGTTTATTCAATCTATTCCGATACTGATAACTGAAAACTGATTACTGATAACTTTCAGCTTACTTCTTCTTCAATTCCTCAATCTCATCAAGGGCAGTGTGTACTAACATGGTTACTCTTGCCAATGGCGCGCCTATTAGAAATAAAGCGGCAGAAAATGCTAATTACATCCAATTGGAATTGATGATGCTTAAGACAATTCCTACTAATCCAATTACAGCGGCAATAATTCCGCCGGGAACGCCCATCGGGCAGCGAAGTTTTTTCATTTTGTGATCCTTTCATTTAGTTTATTGATAAGTTCTTCTTTTGTTGGTAAACTTCTAAATAGTATTTCATCGTTTAGTAACAGAACCGGAACCGCGTGAATGCCAAGTTTAAAACTTTTTATCCAGCCAACGGGTGAACTCACTAACGTTTCTTTTAATTCAAATTTGTCTCCGAATTGCGGCAAAACTTCTTTCAGTAATCTTTTAAATACTCTGCAATGGGGACAAGTTATCCCATAAAACAATTCTAACTTCATAGCGCCTCAAGCTGCAATGTTTGATGGTTAATTTTTGATGGTTGATGTAATGGCAGCAAAGCGCCTAAAATATCTTCTGCAAAAAACAAAGAGTTAAACGACAATACTTTATTTCCTTTTTTTGTTTACTGTAAGATAAACAGTTTTAAAATCATTTTGGTTCATTTCTAAAAGAGTTTATGGTTTAATAAAAGAATATTTTTATTAAATTTACTCCTAAGCCTTAAGAATAAACTTCAATGCAGATTTCTCAATCTTTAATTTGGTAATGAAAATTAAAATAGTTTACACTCTCATTCTGATTATTTATGTGATTAGTCCTTCAAGTGGGCAGTTCAAATTTGATTTCCATGGTAAGGATATTCGATCCGAATATTCACTTCAAGTATGGACAAAAAACGATGGGCTTCCTTCAAACACACTTCACAATATTGTAAAAGGTAACGACGGCTTTCTCTGGATAGGGACAAGTAACGGGTTGGTACGATTTGACGGTTCTGAATTTAAAACTTTTACCGCTGCAAATACTCCCCAAATAAAAGCCAATATCACCGCTGATCTTTTTAAGGATTCTAAAGGAAAAATTTGGTTTTCGAATGGCGGCGCCGGGCTCGTTATGATGGACCACCAAAAATTTAGAAGAATATCGGAAGAGGATGGGCTTTCTATAAATCATCCCAGTTCGTTTGCGGAAGGAAAGAATGGGAAGATGTATATCGGCACTTTCGGTGGCGGCTTGAATATTTTTTATAATGAAAAGTTTGGGGTGGTTAAGAAAAAGCAAGGCTTAAGTAGTAATGATATGCATTCCATTCTCATGGACAGAGAGGGAAGACTCTGGATCGGTACCTACGATGAAGGTATAAATCTTCTTGATAATACCGGCATTATAAAATTTAGTTTTTCTCCTAAATCCGCAGTGGAGCAGATTTTTCAGGATTCGGAAGGAAAAATCCTTGCGGGAACTCACAATGGCGTTTATGTCTTTAACGGAAAATCGTTTGAAACGGGAAAGGAATTTCTTCCTTTAAAAGGAAAAACAATAAATCATATTATTGAGGACAACGAAGGGAATTTATGGTTCTCAACTTCTAACAAAGGAATCTACGTTTACAATCACAGCTATTTTTTCAATCTAAACACAAACAATTTATTACCTTCCAACAAGATTTCACAGGTGCTGCCAACTGAAAGCAGTATCTGGATTTGCAGCGCAGACGGAGGACTTTTCAACCTGAGACAAAACAAAATTAAAGTTCTTTCGAAAATGCAAGGCACACCCGATGAAATCATCCGTACAATTTTTCAAGCTCCCGATGATGCTTTGTGGATCGGAACCATAAACGGCATTGCTAAGTATGATGAAGATAAGAACAAAGTCACTCCATTTGAATCTCACATTCCCGGATTATCCGTTCATGCCTGGGCGGCAAATGCTGAAGGAGAAATATTCCTGGGGACATTGCAGCATGGATTAGTAAAAATTGTTCACAACAAGCTTATCAAAGTTGCAGCCCGCGAATTGTTGAAAGTAAATTTTATCCGTTCCTTAAAATTTGATGATAACGGAACACTTTGGATCGGAACAAACGGCGCCGGCGTTGTTTTATTGAAGAACGGGAAAGTAAAATTTATTGATAAAGCCTCCGGACTCTCAAGCGATTTTATTGCGTGTATCTACAAAGACCGTAGAAATAATTTTTGGGTTGGAACCTCCGGTGGAGGTATATCAGTATTAAACAGCAGCGGTACAATCTTAAAAACTTTTTCAGATAAGGAGGGATTGGCAAATAATATCGTGAATTCAATTGTTGAAGATGAGGAAGGAGTCATCTGGGTCGGCACCAGCGTTTCGGGAATCAGCCGGATAAAAGACAACAGCATTTTCAATTTTAATGAGCGGAATGGACTTTATTCCAACACACTTAAAAAACTTTTATACGATGGGCACACTACTTTTTGGGCAACTTCGAACCAGGGAGTTTTTTCAATTGAAAAGAAAGCATTTAATAACGTTGCTAATGGAAAAACAGAAAAGCTCGTCTTCAGTTTGTTTGGCAAAAATGACGGAATGATTGACGATGATTTTCTCGCGGTAGCCGATAACGCCGGCTGCATTTCCCGCACCGGTAAAATTTATGCTCCTTCACACGATGGGGTGGTTATCATTGATCCAAAGCTATTTAAAACGAAAGCTGAACCGCCACGTGTTTATATTGATGATGTTTTTGTCAATTATAAGGAGAGAACAAAAGACGTATTGAAAGACTTATCGCCAAATACAGAATCTGTACAAATAAACTATGGCGGAATATCTTTCACACACGGGAAATATCTTAAATATAAATATATACTCGGAGGAATTGATAAAGACTGGGTGTTTGTAGGAACCAGGCGTCAAGCTTTTTTTACTCATCTGCCGCACGGGAGTTATACCTTTAAAATAGTTGCCGTAACTCCGGAAGGAACGGAAAGCAAAAACGCAGCGCTGATTAATTTTACTATTCATCCTTATTTTTGGCAGACTTTTTGGTTTCAAGCGCTATCAGCGGTAGTGATTCTCGGACTCACAACCATCTATCTCCTCTTTTATTTTAAAAGAAAATATAAGAGAAAGGTAAAAATAATTGAAGCCGAAGCTGCGTTAGAAAGAGAGCGGATGAGAATTTCAAAAGATATGCACGATGAACTCGGCGCAAGTTTAACAAAAATTTCGCTGATGAGCGATCTGGCAAAGAGGAACCTGGAAGATCCCGGTCAACTCAAAAAAGATTTAAATTCCATCTCGGAAGCAAGCAGAAACGTGGCTTCATCTATGGACGAAATTGTTTGGGCTGTCAACCCTAAAAATGATTCGCTCGAGAAAACAATATTTTACTTCATCCATTATATTGAGGACTATCTCTCATCAACTGAAATTGAATTTGCCGTCGCTATCCCCGACACGATCCCGTCACGTTATCTCAATGCAGAACTGCGCCACAATCTGTTCCTTGTACTAAAAGAAGCGGTGAACAACATTGTTAAACACTCCGGCGCTGATATGGTAAAGTTGAGCATTTCTCTTGAAAATTCCTCTTTCATTCTGTCCCTTGAAGATAATGGAATAGGAATAGACCTTTCAAGCGTTGATCAATTTAGCAACGGATTGAAAAATATGTCAAAACGAATTGAAGACTTTGAAGGGAGTATGGAGATTCTTAACTCTTCCCCCAGAGGAGCAAAAATCACTCTTAAACTTCCGTTACAATAAATTCACACGTTTGTGTGAGGTCACTTAAATTTTAGCTTAGTAAGTTTGAATCATGAAAAACCGTTTTGGGCGCTATGAATAAAATAACCGTTGGAATAGTTGAAGATAATTTTGAGGTTTCTCAAAGTTTGGAGTTATTATTAAACTCAACTGACGAGTATCTTTGTATTGGAACGTGTCCCAACACAGTAACTGCGCTTGAAACTCTACCGGGATTAAATCCCGATGTTATTTTAATGGATATTAATCTTCCGGACGAATCGGGAATTGAATGTATTAAAAAATTAAAACCTCATCTTCAGCAAACACAAATTGTTATGCTTACTATGTATGAAGATAGTGAAAAAGTATTTGAAGCGCTTGCAAGTGGAGCAATCGGTTATTTATTAAAACGAACGACAAAAGAAAACCTCCTTTCGGCGATAAAAGAAGCACATAACGGAGGCTCACCAATGTCAATGGAGATTGCAAGAATGGTCGTTAAATCATTTGCGAGCGTTCAAAAAGTAAATGAAGTTAAAGCAATGCTTACTGAAAGAGAGTGGGAAATTTTAGAGCATCTTGCCAAAGGCAAACGGTATAAAGAAATTGCCGCTTCCCTTTTTATCGGAACAGAAACGGTGCGAAGCCATTTAAGAAATATCTATGAAAAGCTGCAAGTCCGATCCTCCACTGAAGCGGTGCTTAAATATCTGGATAACAAATAACCGGTTTTTATCTTAACCTCCACTCTTTCCCGTTTGTGATCTTCCCCATACCAAAAATAAATTAACACTTTCGTGTGAGTGCAAACTTTTTTCTTCCTTGTAGTTTTCGGATGCAAAAACAAAAAAGGAAAAAAGAAATGAAAAAGATAGTTACTTACTCACAGGTCGTTTTAACCATAATGGTTATTGCTGTTCTGAATACCAATCTCTTCGCACAATTATCAGCCCCGTCTGTTGAAGCAGTTTACGGCGGCAGAATTAATGCTATTACAGGCATTGGTATTACAGCATCAAGTTCGAGAATTTTTATCGCAACCGAAAGCGCTAATTCTCTCTTTTATGCTGATGTTACTAACACTACAACAACTCCCACCTTTGCCAACTTTGCTGCGTTTCCCGATGTGAATGCTGATGATAATTATGGAAGCGGCATTTCCAAAATAGCTGCTCACACTTCCGGTTTTCTATTTTTCATCGCAAGCGGAAATCTTTATAAAGTGAATACAACTGCGAGTTCAATTTCTACAATAAGCAGTTCGGGGCAGGTGAGCGCTTTATTAGTCTATGGAAATTATCTGCTTTACATTGACGGTTCAAACTTTGTTTCCAAAACTCTTAATGGAACAGGCGCCGTTACAGCCACGGTTTCATTTGCGCACGGAACGGCAGGAACCACAAGCATTCAGGTTAGTCCCTTAAATAGTAAAGTTTATATCGGGGTTGTTTCAACGGCAACTCCTGCGCTTTATAAGTCAAGTGAAAATTACGATGCTTTAACAGGCAGTAGTTCGTTTTCGGCAATTTCATTGGGAAGTATGACCGCTGGCGTTACGTGGAATGCTTATGGAATTGGACCGGATGGAGCAATGTTTTTTGGTGGAGAATTATCTTCAACAAAATATGTAAATTATTCAACGGGAGCTAGTGACGGCGCTGCTTGGAGTGGAGGGACAACCGGTTTAAGCGGCGTAAGCAATACCACTTTTTCTTTTAGCGGAAGCGCTTCTCCCTACATTGTAAATTATACAAAAGGTTATTCAACTTATACAGATGGTTCGGGCTTCGGCACGTGGGCAGAATTTGGAAATGCGGGATTTGAAACACATCCTAACGATGGCGTGGTCTTTACCGATCCGACAAATTCCTCGATCGTTTATATGACGACAGATCAGGGGCTTGGAAAAACAACAAACGGGGGTTCTGTAATTTCTGAATTTGACGATGGTATTGAGGCGGTACAAGTAAATGATTTTGATATGGCTTCAAATAAAATATGGGCTTGGCTGGCTTCAAAAGCCGGAATTAGAAAAGTTTCTGATTTTCAGACTACTCCTACCTGGTCAAATGCAATGTTTCCCAACTTTGACGGCTCGCCTTATTATTCCGCTGAAATGAATAATGATAAAGATGACACCGCTTATGTTGGCAATGTACGAGTGTATAAAACAACAAATTCCGGTTTAAACTGGACACAAGTTTTTACCGCGGAAAGCGCTCCTTATTCTTATTCATCTATGGCAAGAGTTGAAGCGATAGAAGTTTGCCCGGCAAACGAAAACCTTGTAACAGCAGGTTACTTTATAGATGGAACTCCTCAAGGCGGATTTTTCTTCTCCACAGATGCAGGAAGTACATGGAATCAACAATTGCTTAAAGCCGCTTCGGGAACTGACGATGCTGATGTTTATGATATCGTTTTTTCAAATGAAGGACCAAATCCCGCAGCCTATATCGGCGTGAACTATGATACTGCTGTAACCATTGCAAATAGAGCGCGCAGCGTTTATAGAGCTGAATGGAATGGAAGCGCCTGGTCGGTAAGAAATGATTTTGACGGTTCTTATACGGCTGTCGGGTATCCCATCACTGCAACGATTATGGATTTGTTTGTTTCAGGAGATACCATATTTGCAGTGGGAACTGATGCAACAACAAATCATCCCATCGCTTATTACAAAAATACTACCGGGACAAATCTTTGGACAGCATTAACGACAAGCGGTTTCCCCACTTCATCACCAGGATTTTTAAAATACGGTAGAGCAGGCTCCTATGGCGCTGATACAATTTTCGTAGCTGTGGATAATCAAATATACTATATGCAAAAAGCAGCATCGTCCTGGACTACCGGTTACACCTATCCCGCCGGAACCCAAATAAATGTTCTTTATTATGATGCACTTTTAGTCGGAACCGGAACGGGGCTTTACGGGCAACATACATCTGGAGCCACAGGAATTACGGATAAACCGGCAATTCCAACTGAATATTCTTTATCTCAGAATTATCCAAACCCGTTTAATCCGAGTACAGTCATCAGTTGGCAGTCGGCAGTAAGCAGTTACGTAACATTGAAAGTCTTTAATGTGCTTGGCAAAGAAGTGGCGACGCTGGTGAATGGCGAAATAAGTTCTGGCGAACACTCAATTCAATTTAATGCAGAGCGATTGCCGAGCGGTGTGTATTTCTATCGTTTAACCACACCAACTTTTTCTCAAACTAAATCAATGGAGATAATAAAATGAAAAAATTAATTTTGTTCCAGGCAATCTTTTTGTTTTCTATTATAGAAATAAAAGCGCAGACAACAGAAACTGTTACCATAAATATGCAAGGTATTGATACTACAGATAGTTTAATTAAACCACACATGCTCGGGGTAATTGCTGGGCCTGCCGCAAATGGTGGAAATAATAGCGTCCCTGATCTAACAACCAGATATCAGGATATAGGTGTAACGTCTGTCAGAAATAATGACTATCGTGATGATAGGCTGGATATGGAACGAATGTTTTTTTGTGGCACTTACCCAATTGATGCAACTACCCCAAATTATCCAAAGTGGGATTGTTCACCCGATAGCACTCAATACTATCATTTCACAGAAAGCGATGCACAGTTTAAGAACTGGATAGATGGTGGGTTTTTACCATTTTTTAGATTAGGTGGAGAGCATGGTACCACTCCACGAAGGCATGATTACGAAGGTCCAAGAAGCACAGAAGAAACGAACTGGATTCAAGCAGGATTAAAAGTAGTTGATAGATATAATTCTTTTGGAGGAGATACAAATACATTGAAAGGATATTTAGATATTTGGACAGAGTATCCGCATCATAATTTTTGGGATAGAGATTCTATAAAATTTAATAATTTTTGGTGTAATACTTTCGATTCATTAAAAACACATTTTCCATCTTTAAAAATTGGTGGACCTGGTTTTAATACATCCGTATCAACTATACTAGGAAATACCGGGACTGTCAAAACATGGATAAATTTATTTTTACTTGAATTAAAAGCGAGGAATCTAAAACCTGACTGGATTGGTTTCCATGTTTTTAGTAACGACATTCAAGATTTTTATAATGCTGCATTAAACTATCGGAAACTATTACGAGCAGAACCTCCCTTTGATTTTTACACTTCAGTTTGGGGAAGTGGGAACAATAGTTTTTTTAATGGTACTGAATTAATCTGTGATGCATGGGGTTTTGAAAATGACGAATTACTTCCTCAATCTACCCGCGATTCTTTATTTAACAAGCAAAGAGGTGCTGCTCATCATGTTGGTGTTTTTATTGCATTGCAACAAGCCTATATAGAACGAGCCTATAAATACAGAGGTGGTGAGGAGGGGACGGACACAACACAAAGTATTTCGGGTTTATTTTATGGAAATGCCAACGCTGTTTATAAACCTACTGCCTATGGATTTAAACTATGTTCTAAAATGCAAACAATTTATAACAAAAAACTCATTTCCCCAGTTTACGCAGTTACATCAGGTGGCAGTAAAATATGGACATTAGCTGGTGAAGATTCAACCGGGAATAAAGCTATGCTGATTTCAAACCCAACAGCTAAAACAATTAATTTATCTCTTACGCTGAATGGTTCAAGTTTATCCACTTCATTATTTCCATACATAAATCATTATAAAGTAACTGACACTAACGATGGACAAACACCAAGTGCTTGGACAAATGGGGCATTTGTATTACCACCATATACATCACATTTAATTACAATGAGAAATAACATAACCGATATTGAAAAGCCAATAATACTTCCAGCTTCTATTACGCTTTTACAAAACTATCCGAACCCATTCAATCCAACCACAACAATTCGTTTTTCATTACCACAACGAGAGTATGCGACGTTGAAAGTGTTTAATGTACTTGGAAAGGAAGTAGCAGTTTTGGTCAACGAGAAAAAAGAACCGGGCACATACAGCGTTAATTTTTCCGGCTCAAACTTAGCCAGCGGCACATATTTCTATCGCTTGCAGGCAGGAGCATTTGTGCAAACAAAGAAATTTGTTTTGCTGAAATAATTCATTTCACACACTCTGATAAAAAGAGCCGCGGGCAATTGTCTGCGGCTTTTTATTTTAACAAAATCATTTTTTTTGTTTGCACAAAATTTCCTACGCGCAGTTGATAAAAATAAACACTGCTGGGAAGTTGTTGGTGGTTGATTGTTAGTTGTGTGTTGAATGTAACTTGATAAGTACCGGCTGACTGTTCTTCATTCACTAACGTTGCAACTTTATTGCCGAGAATATCAAACACGGTTAGTAAAGACGGGGTATGCCCCATCTCTACCGATGAAATTGAATACTGAATTTTCGTCTCCGGGTTAAACGGATTGGGATAATTTTGTTCCAACTTGGTTTCTTCCGGAATAAGAGATGAAATTTTTTCAGTCAAACTTGTAATTTCTGAAACGAGAGAAAATTTTACTGCATCAGCGCGAAGCACTGCGTTTGTTACCGTATTCAAGCCTGTATCAATCACTTTCACTTCTACCTGAACATCTTTAGGCAATTCAGTAGAAAAAATTTTCACCCAGTTACCGCTTCCAAGATTTTGATCTACGTAAACCGAATCTTTTGGAACTCCGTTTACGCTAAGAATGTAGTGAGCTTTATTGCTGGCGTTTACCGTGGTCGGAACAATTTCAAAAACATCATAAAGTCCTGCGTGTTTTAAAATAGTTTTAAAATCAGCGGAATTTTTCGGCGTTTTGTTTAGCAAGCTATAACGACTTGAAGAGCCAAACGCTTGCGCAACGCTCGTAAACCATTCTCCCGATTCAAAGTAACTTCCGGCTGTTTCATTATCTACAATAGCAAAAGGAAGTTCGATGTTTGCGGTGCAGGGAATTGATAATAAAGGAGTTATTGGATCATCGCTTTGTATAAAAAGAGTGTCAGTTTTTGGACCTAAGACAGTTGCTGCAAATGTTAGTTGAATGGTCCGGCTTGCCATCCCGGATATTTTTATCGGCAGCGTTTCGTTAAAAATAACATGAGAAGAAGCTGAGGAAATTCGGGAAATGGTTAATTCACTTATCCCTTTATTTTCAATAATCAAAACTGCGGAAGAGGAATCGTCAGCGGAAAAAGAACCAAACTCAATTATTCCCGGCAGCGCGGAAATTTCCCTTTCTCTCACCATTGAAGAAATTTTTATAACATCCGCTGAAAAATTTGTAACCGAAGCGCCGCTTCCTTTTAATTTAATTTCAATTGATAAATTACTTCCGGCAGAAGAAGAAACTGTGCCGATGAAGTTCCAATCGTTTGTCTGCAAAGGATTGATAACTTTTTTTTCAAAAACAGCAGTTCCGTTTTCTTTTGCAGTTAGAATGATGTCCGGTTGTGGATTACTAATTGCGGGCGATTGAAGAAAAATATTGTATTTACCGGTTTGCGGAATCACTTGCGAAAATTTTACTAATGCGGAATCCGTTGGATTAAGCGAAGCCGATCTGCAGTCATTTCCCCACGCGCTATTTGTTGATAACGTCCAGTTGCCGTAAACCTCTTGATACCCCGCATCAGCATTATCAATAAAAATATCGTCCGGTAAATATTTTACAATTTTTGTTGATAAATTTCCCGACGTATCAGTTACGGCGGCGCCAACTTTAACCATCAAACTTTTTTGTACCGGAGAAATTGATTTCCATAAATTATTTCCAAGCGGCTGCAAGGGAATTGCAAAATAATTTTCGTATAAATCTTTTCCGGCTAAAAAGGGAACTGTTTGAAAAATCGGTTCATCAACTTGAACTAAATAATAAGTATTCTCTCCTGAAGTTTCTTCATTTAAAGTTATAACAGGAGGAGTAAGATCATTTGTCTTCAACCAGCGTTGATAAGCCTCAACGCCGGTGCAGTAGCGGAACTTAACTTCAGGATAAGCTGCTGCGGATTTTTGCGCAAGAGAATCAACCCGTTTTATATTCGTAAGAAAATCTTCTTCCGGTAAATGCGCCCAAATGCAAACGACCTGGTCAATTCCTTTTTTCGCTTGTTCAAAAACATGGTTCATTAAAGTCTGACTAAAACTTGCCATATATTCCGAACGCACATCATATCCTTTTAAATTACCGGGGATTTGATAATTATCTTTTGCGGGATGGAACGGAACAAATTCCGGAGTAGCAAGCGACCAATCATACGTATTGTCAAGCGGTTCGGTAGTGTCGGTTCGTTTTGCGGGATAATCGTTGTGCATCGAAAACGGAAGAATGTTTTCTAAATAATGCTGCCATTCATTATTCATATAATGCCAGCCGCTGCGGTAAGAAACCGGGAACATATTTTCTTCAAGAAGATTTTCCGCTAATGTATAAGTGAAGTCTTCCGCAAATTCTTTATAGGTAATCGCCTGGTTCCAAAAATATTTTCCGTCGTTATCGTAATCTGTCCACACCCAATTATGATAATGAAGAGAAAGTTCATCGCCGTTCAATTGAACATTTGCGCCGTGATATTTTTTCACCAGGTATAATGGCAATGAATTTGCGTGTGGAACATTTTTATTTACCGCGTAACGAAACGTATTTCCCGACATCATCCACCACGTCATTTTAAGCGGAGTGCCATAGGAATCTTTCATCTGATTTCGAAATGAAAAGTCCATCACTTTGTTTGCATTCCGTGCGGGATCGGTATAAAGACCGAGCTGGTAAGTATGATAATGGCGGGTAACGTCAAGTCCTTCCCAAATTCCTGTATCGGAACCTAAGACGAGATAAACTTCTCCCTGTGAAAAAAGTTGGAAAGGGAATAAGAAAAGCAAGGCGTAAAAAAGTAAACGTGTCAGCATAATAATGCTCGCTAAGTTTTTTTGTTAATTCGAAGTACAAATTTCTATGTTAAGAGAAATAGGTAAAATCTTAGAGACAAATTTTGTACTTTTACATCCAAAAGTTACAACCATTATCCGGAATAACTATGGCAAAGAAATTAGCGTTTTATGTTTTCATTATTCTTAATGTTTTTAATTCTTCAATAATTCCCCGCAACTTATTTTCTGCTGAGCCACAGAAGAGTTTATCAATCGGTGGGCATCTTCCCGGCTTTGTGATCAGTCCTTATTTTAATGAACAGATTTGCGTGTTCAATTATGATCCGGAGATAAGAATTTTTATAAATGCTCCTTCGGCGGAATTATTCGACCCGAATAAACGCACGGAGATTGCTTTGTTCGCTCTTCCAAACGGAAATACCATTGAACAAACTATCGGGAAAAAATTAAATGCCGGCGATGATTGGCATTACGATATTCAGCACATCGGTGCGCAAACACGTTTCCTCCGCAATCAATCAAATGAAACAAATTTAGTAACGGTCTATCTTGAAACCGCACAAAAAAGCTGGCCCTCGTGGAGAGCGAAATATCCGAACAATCCGGAACTGATTAATAATCTTGTTACCTTTTTAAAAAATATCTTCTCAGCTTATGATCCATTTGTCGTTTTAACAGGACATAGCGGTGGCGGCAGTTTTACTTTCGGATTTATGAATAACGCAACAGAAATTCCTAACAGCATCGAAAGAATTTCTTTCCTCGATAGCGATTATAATTATGATGATGGTTATGGACTGAAATTATTAAATTGGATCAACGCATCGCCAAAACATTTTCTCAGTGTGATCGCCTACAACGACAGCATGGCTTTGTACAACGGGCAGCCGGTGGTTAGCGCCACGGGCGGAACCTGGTACCGAAGTAAAATGATGAAAAAGTATCTCGGTAATTATTTTCAATTTACAGATGAAGAGAATGATGAATTCATAAAATACACGGCGTTAAACGGAAGAATAAAATTTATTCTTAAACAAAATCCAAACAGATTGATTTTACACACCGTGCAAGTTGAACTGAACGGATTTATTCAAGGAATGGTTTCCGGCACAGCTAATGAAGGAGTTGGATATACTTATTACGGTGCGCGGGCTTATACTGATTTGGTTCAAAGCGCAACTATCCTTCCGAAAATTTTGTCTATTCCGCCAAGATCAGCCGATGCGATTTCCGGTTCGCAATTTATGCAGCAAGTTTTGAACATGACATTTGAACAACGAGAGATTGAAATTTATAACCAACTTTCATCTGGAAACATCCCCGATTTTATGCGAACGCTTACAAAAATCTCCGGCAATTTTGTTGATGGCAACGGGACAAGTCATGCTTGCACGTACGAAGTTATGCCGGATTATCTCGCAATCGGTTCGAACGAAGATTTTTGCAGAATACCGATGGGTCCGATAACTGCGCAAAAACTCGCAGACCTTTTCGGGGCAATAATGCCAACCGCAAAACTTGTGGATGATATTTACACTCACGCACCGGTAAAATTGGAACCGGTAACTTACGCGCCGGTCGGAAATGAAAGTACACTTGTTCCAAAATTTGTTGAGCATAATCAAGCGATTGAAAATCAACGTATCGCGGCAGGCGGAGTGCTTGGACAGCTTACCGGCGGAACAAAAAAAGATGTTGTACTCAGCAATAAAATTGTTGATCCCGCAAGACCGAATCATGTTGTAATTTACGGTTGGCATCAATTAAACGGAACGCCAATCCAACCGCTTACAAACATTCACATCAACAGTTATGTTGATTACAGCCACGGTATCCGTTTGCTGAATGCAGAAATGCCCGTTGACGGAGTTATCACAAACATAAAAACTATTCTTGCTGATCCCGTTCTTTATAAAATGTTAAGTAACGAAACCGGTGCGATGACACAACCAACTTATATAGCTGATGCAACTTTACCGGGCAAACCAAAATCGTTTGGAATAAAACCTGCCGGTATTGATAAACTTAAAATCATTATCGGCAATGATCCCGCTATTGATAATTATAATGTTTATGTAAGTAAGGATGGAAAAACTTTTCAACCTCCAATTGTGCTTGCTTCCAACAATTTGATTCTTGATGGACTTCAGACAGATTCAATCTATTTTGTAAAATTGGAAGCTGTAAATCTTTCGGGAAAATCCGCGCAATCGGAAGTGTTGGCGGGAATTCCATCCTCAACCAGCAATCCTTCAATTATAATTGTAAATGGATTCGACCGCAGTTCAACCGGGAATACTTATGATTTTATTCGTCAGCATGCACAAGCAATTGAGGTGAATGATGGTATTTTTGAATCATGTACGAACGATGCAATTCTTGATGGAACTTTCAATTTAAGCGATTATCAAATCGCCGATTATATTTTGGGAGATGAAAGCACTGTTGACGAAACTTTCAGTTCGACCGAACAACCAAAGATAAAATCTTTTTTAAATAACGGTGGGAATCTTTTTGCTTCCGGAAGCGAGATCGCCTGGGACCTTGATTATAAAGGCTCAACTACGGATAAAGATTTCGCGTGGAATTATTTAAAGATGAAATATCTCCACGACGCGCCGTTTGGTGTTTCGGCAACATACTACAAAGCAGAACCGTTTAACAATTCTATTTGCACCGGGATGCCTACTTTTTTTTTTGATAACGGAACACACGGAACGATCGATGTAAAGTGGCCCGATGTAATTAAAAGTACAAACAGCGGAACCGGCTTTCTAAAATATTCCGATCTTGATACAGCCTCGGGATATGCTGCCGTACTTTACAGCGGCAATTTTCCGCAAAGTATTAAACCGGGAAAGGTTGCAGTAATGGGATTTCCATTCGAGACCGTTTATCCCGAAGCAACACGAAATGAGTTGATGAACAAACTGCTAACTTTTTTCAAGACTCCGCTTTCAGTAGAAGAAAAGAGCAAAGAAATTCCCACAAATTTTTCACTCTCACAGAATTATCCAAATCCGTTTAATCCAAGCACTGTGATCAGTTGGCAGTTAGCAGTTGGCAGTCATGTTTCATTAAAAGTGTACGATGTTCTTGGTAATGAAGTCGCAACGTTAGTGAACGAAGAAAAGCCGGCAGGGAAATATCACGTTTCATTCAACGCACTATCAACCACTAACAACCAACCAATCGCGAGCGGGATATATTTTTACAAACTACAAACAGCAAATTTTTCTGCAGTCAAAAAAATGATTTTGCTGAGATAAAAATGTGAAGATAATTTGAAAACTTATGTGCACTTGAACAACTTTAATAATTAACCAACACATTAATGAAACCAATATTTTTTGCAAAACAAACCGATTTTAGAAAATGGTTCGTGAAGAACTATAAGAAAGAAACTGAGTTATTAGTAGGTTTTTACAAAATAAACAGCGGTAAACCAAGTATAACATGGTCACAGTCGGTTGATGAAGCGATTTGTTTTGGATGGATAGATAGCGTTCGTAAATCTATTGACGGCGAAAGTTATTGTATCCGTTTTACTCCAAGGAATCCCAAAAGTATTTGGAGCGCTGTGAACATAAAGAAAGCGGAAGAACTGATTAAGCTGGGACTAATGCAGCCGGAAGGCTTGGAGCTTTATAAAAATAGAAAGGTTGATAAATCCAAAGTTTACAGTTATGAGAATAAACCGGAAAAACTACCACCGGAATTTGAACAAAAATTTAAAGTGAATAAAACCGCGTGGGCATTTTTCTCAAAACAACCTTCTTCGTATAAAAGAACTATTTACTATTGGATCTTAAGCGCTAAACAAGAAACAACACAACTATCAAGGCTGAACAAAGTAATAAAAGAAAGCGAGCAAAATAAAAAGAACATCTTTCGGTAACAGCACATAATTTTTAATAACAACAAACTCAGATAGAAAATTATAAAAAACAATTTTCAAATATCAAAAAGACAGTTTTTCTGACATACAAAAACAATTTTCAATTTCTCAAAGGTTTCCAACTTCGGGTTGTTTAGTAGGAATATAATTAAGATATTTCAGCAAAACTTTTTGTAGCTTTTGATTGTACTATAGCTGTATTAACGAAGTAACACAATCGATTTATTGGATAGTTCATAAAAATAATTGTTACCGCAAGCGTAAAGACCAAACAACAACTATTAAATTGATAATCTGAATAAACATGAGTAAAAAGAAAAATAATGTAAAAATAATGGTTGGCTCAGCCGTTTATGGATTTGAAGACCAAATTTCGCAAATAGTTGCCCAACTTATTACGTTGGGTTATGAAGTGCTGAATTCTCATTATGGTAGTGTAAAGGTTAATCCGGGGCTCTCCAATCTTGACAATTGCCTTAATGCCGTAGAAGAATGTGATTTGTTTTTAGGCATTATTCGTCCATTTTGCGGAACTGGAAATATTGGCGAAAAGAACATTACGTTTGAAGAGATAAAAAAAGCGATTGAATTAAAAAAGCCCTATTGGTTTTTAGTTCATCGGGATGTTGTGTTTGCTCGAAATCTCTTTAAAAAAATTAAGTTGAAAAGTGGAGATGAAATCATATTAGAAGATAACCGCTTATTTGATAAAAGGTCAATTGATGTATATGACTATGTTATTCAAAATCATATTCCGGTAACACTTCGAAATGGTAATTGGGCTCAGGAATTTTACCGTTTGGATGAAATGATGGTTTACATTACAGCTCAGTTTTCTGACAAAGAATTTATTAATCAGGTAATGAATCAAACAAACAGCGACAATGAACAATAATTTTATTATAGAAAATCTGTTGCAACAGAATGAAGGTGTTCGCCTGGAATTTATTGCGCAAACAAACATAGATGTCATTGCAAAATCTATAACTGCATTCATCAATACTCAAGGAGGTGATTTAATTGTAGGAATAGACGACAATAAAAAGGTTTTAGGTGTTGAGCATTCTCAGAAACAATCTTTTGCAATTCAAAATGCTTTAGTGGATTTAATTAAACCAACAGCACCTATTTCGGTTCAGATAATTACATACAAGCAAAAGGATGTTCTTCTGATTAGTGTTTGGGAAGGAGCTAAAAAGCCATATCAGTACAAAGGTGTTATTTACAACAGAATTGGTCAGGCAACTAAAACTACAAGTCCTGATAAACTTTCAAATCTCATTTCGCAACGCAAGCAAGCCGATTTTCATTGGGAAAGAATGCCTGTATTAGGTGCTGAATTAATAGACTTAGACACAGTAGAAATAAAACAAACCATAAAGCTGTATAGGGAATATAAAAGGGATGCCAAAATAGAAGATGTAGAAGATTTTTTAATTCAAGTTGGACTTATACAAAACGGCAATATTACCAACGCTTGTGTGGTGCTGTTTGGAATAAATCCAATTCGATTTATTCCGCAATCAAGAATAAGGCTAACGCTTTACCCTTCTAAAAAATCAGGTAATCAGTTTTTAGATGATAAAATATTTGAAGGAAATATCTTTAAAAACATAGCAGGTATTTTTAATTATCTGGATGTTATTTATGGTAAAAGCCTATCAGTTGGTGGAGTTTTAAGAACTGATAAATCCAATTATCCTGTATTGGCTTTGCGTGAAGGTATTTTAAATGCGGTTGTGCATCGTGATTATAATTCTATAAAAGGGTTCTTACAATTATCTATTTATTCTGACAGAACTGAAATAAGCAACTATGGTGGTTTGCCTAAGGGAATAACACTAGCTGATTTAAAAATTGAACATCACTCTATTTTACGAAATCCTGATATTGCACAGATATGTTTTATTCGTAAGTATATTGAAATGTTGGGTAGTGGAACACTACGTATGATTAAAGATTGTAAAGAAAATAAGTTTAAAGTGCCTGTCTGGAAAGAAAAAGAAAATACTACAACAGTTACTTTTCCTAATGTTACACATAACAGGAAGAATGAGGGAACAACTGAGGGTATAAGTAAAAGTATTATTGCCAAAGTTGAGGGAATAATTGAGGGAATAACTGAGGGAGTAACTGAGGATGTAAAAAATAAGATTAAAAAGATTCTACTAGTGCTTTATAAAGAAGGTGGAGTTAGAACAGTTGATATTGAAAAACGAATAGATATACCTGTTAAAAGTGTAGAAAGATATATTAAGCAGTTAAAAGATGCTGGTTTAATTGAATTTAAAGGGGCTAATAGAACAGGTGGATACTATCTAAATAAAAGCATAGAAAATAGAATAAACAAATGAAAAACAACGGAAAGAAAGAACGCCAGTTGGTAACAGCGGTTTGGTAAAAATGGCGGCTGACGTGCTGAATTCAACATTTATGCTTCTAATCCGCCACTTCGTCAAGTTGCAAAACGTTAGTGGTAATAATAACAAACGACGATGTCACTTAGATAATTACCAACAACAATTCTCGGACTGACAACTTTAATCTTGACAAATTGCAATTCGCCAGCTAAACTAGACGACAACAAAACTACAAACGGCAAATTTTTCAACTATCAAAAAGATGATTTTGCTGAGATAAAAGAATAGCATTTATAAAAGAAGAGTAAATGTTATATTGCATAAAGAATTTTGTTAGCAACAAAACAATGGCGACAGTTCAACATAAACAACTTCCCCGAAAATTTTTACTTTTACTAAATGGAAATCACCGGAAAAATTACTGGAATTAAATACAAATTATTTCTCACAGATGAGTTAAAACAATTTGACGAATGCAAGTTTGATATCAATAAAGTTCCGACCGCTTGCATAATTAACGACGGCAAATACTCTTTCGCAATTTCAAAGTGGGTCTCGCCAAAACGAACACGCTCTTACCCTTACGAAAGAGTTTACAATACACTCAACACTTCCAAAAAAATTACAGTAATTCCAATCGTCAAAGACGAAGGCGCTGCTGGAGACAGAGACTTTCTTCAATGGGACACAGTTTCATTAATGTCATTGCTCGATGTTTATGTGATTTTAGCTTACTACAATAAAGCAGAAAAGGCAGGAAATAAAATCACAAACCAGAAGTTTGAGAACAAATATGTGCTTTCAAAAATCAAGGAGATTGAACAATATCATAGTTCTGCTTTGCATTGGAACATTAGCGAATTGAAAACAAACTTTCACAATATTTTGAAGAAAGTTGTTTTGTCTTATGGTAAAATTGAAAAGAAAACAAAAGTTCCTTTACACGGATTAAAAGGATTGCAAAACTTTCAAGACAAAATCGGAGCAGATGTTTCCTTGTTTATGAAGTTCTCAAGAGACAAAGCATCGAAAGCGCAATCCCGAGAATTTGTAACAAGACAACCAAAGGAAAATCTATCCACTTTAAGCAAAGCGAAAATTACCATCACAAATTATCTTGGTGGAAATTATTTCTTCACCGTAGATGAAATTATAGTTTCAAAAGAAAATTGTTTTTAGTTGAAGGTAAACACAGCATAAATTCTCTTTTACCAAGCAAGGGAGACATCAAAGACGGATTACTGAAAATGATTTTGTATTGTAATTTAATTGAAACAAAAGTTGACGGAAAAGATATGGAATGCAGACCGATTTTGGAATTGACATCAACTAAATTGAAAGGACAAATCAATTCCAATTCATCAGAAAAAGAAATTTCGGATTTTATAAACAACAATGCTTTCAATGAAGGACAAAAACAAATTATTAAAAAACTTTTTGAAGAAACAAAATGCAATAACTTTGCAGTAAATATTAAACACGAAAGTTTGGACCGCTTATGATAAAAAGTCCGTTGAGATACCCTGGTGGGAAAAGCAGAGCAGTTGATTTAATCTCTACACTTGTTCCAGATTTTGATGAGTTTAGAGAGCCGTTTTTAGGCGGCGGATCAATTTTCATTTATCTAAAACAAAGATTTCCGAAGAAAAAATTTTGGGTGAATGATTTACATTTTAATCTTTTCAAGTTTTGGGAAATGTGTCAGAAAGATGTAAATGCGGTAATTGATAAAGTTTATGAATGGAGAAATCAATTTACAAGTGGGAAAGAATTACATAAATTTCTCACCGACAACATTTCCAATTTTAACGACTTGGAAAAAGCAGCAGCATTTTTCACCTTCAACAGAATTACTTTTTCGGGAACAAGCGAAAGCGGCGGTTACAGCGAACAAGCGTTTCACGGGAGATTTACTGAAAGCAGTATTCAACGACTAAGAAAACTTGGCAGTCTAATTAACGGGACAAAAATTACAAACCACGACTTTCAAAAAGTAATTGAAGCAGACGGAAAAAATGTTTTTATTTTTTTAGACCCGCCTTATTACTCTGCGACAAAATCTGCACTCTACGGAAAAAACGGAAACTTACACAAGGGTTTTGACCACATTCGTTTTGCCCAGACAATGAAGAACTGCGACCACAACTGGCTCATCACCTATGACGACAGTGACTACATCAAAAATTTATTTTCATTTGCAAACATTATTTCGTGGGACTTGACTTACGGTATGCGAAATCAGACAGACACTTCCGACCAAATAGGTAAAGAACTTTTTATTTCCAACTTCTTAACAAAATTACCGAGTCAACTTGCAAAGGAACAACAATACGTTTTATTTGAACCGAAAGTAAAATACAAACGACAACGTCACACTGAAACTTAACGACAACTATTCTCGGACGAACAACTTTAATTCTCATTTCTATTCTTCACCGCCAATGCAATTTTCTCCGCAGTAATCGGCATTGACTTAATCCTTATTCCAAGCGCGTCTTCAACTGCATTCGCAATTATTGGTGCGGCGGGAATCATCGTGTGCTCGCCCATTCCACGCGCGCCATACGGTCCATCGGGTTGAGCTACTTCAATAATTATCGGAACAACTTCATCGGGAATATCCATTGCCGTCGGAATTTTATAATCGGAAAAATTTGCGTTGATCAGTTTGCCTTTATTATCAAAGCGCATATCTTCATATAAAACGGTTGCAATACCCTGGAGAATTCCGCCGGTAATTTGTCCATTCACCAAATCGGGATTTATCGCTTTGCCGCAATCAACTGCAAGCACAACTTTCGGAATTTTAACTTTTCCCGTTTGCTTATCAACTTCAATTTTTACCGCCGCAGCGCCAACCGTGTAATGCACGTTCGGATGCCCGCCCTGGCTTGTTTCGGGATCGCTTAACGCGGAAGCAAATTCCGGCATGAACATT
>Ga0210058_1000626_pt1 | contig 34012 bp, 30 predicted proteins | sample CryGeymeta201511_FD_183979 | JGI IMG/M metagenome (GOLD analysis project Ga0210058, IMG submission 183979) | Groundwater microbial communities from Crystal Geyser aquifers in Utah, USA - Crystal Geyser metaG 2015-11 (SPAdes) (version 2) | ecosystem: Environmental > Aquatic > Deep subsurface >...
CTCCGTGGGCGTTAAAAGTGGTGAAAATTTAATATCCACTTAATTTATTTTCTTTTCAAATTTTAAGATTGAAAGATACAAAACTGGATTAAAAAAGACTCATTCTGATAGAAATGTATCTGTTTCGGTGTTTATTTTTAGATTAGTGTTATTGGAATAAAAGGATTCGAACCTTTAAATGACCGTACCAAAAACGATTGCCTTACCATTTGGCTATATTCCACTTTGATTGAATTACTAGAGATGGGAATTGAACCCACTATCTTCAGATTATGAGACTGACATGTAACCGTTACACTGCTCTAGCTAGACTGTTGTAATTTTGTGTTAAAAAAAACTAAATTGTAAAGAATAATGGTGCAAGCAAATACTTGTTCCCAATATAGTGAAGATGTAGCTTAATTTGGTTAAAGCGTCGACCTGTCACGTCGAAGATTGCGGGTTCAAGTCCCGTCTTTTTCGAATAAGAACAAATCTAATTTCTATTGAAAATAAGACTTTTAAATTTTGAATTTGTTGTTTTTTATAGGTTCCAACAGTATCGAATTTTTTAATTTGTAATATACTGTTAAAATCGCTAATCCTAGAGCAGACTCCGAAGCAGCAATAGTGAGAACAAACAAGACAAAAACGGAACCGAACATATCATCTAAATAAATGGAAAACGCTATAAAATTAAAATTTACAGCTAATAGTAATAATTCTATACACATAATCGCAACTAAAATATTTTTTCTGTTTAAAATCAACCCAAGTGCTCCTGCACAAAAAATAAGAGTTGTTACTTTCAAAACATATCCTAAATTTAATACTAACATAAATATTTTTTTGAGTACACCGAGATTTGAACTCGGGACCAGTGGATTAAAAGTCCAATGCTCTACCGACTGAGCTACGTACTCATTTTTTGTTGCATCAAATTTCGTCCCGTACTTTTATTATAGTGCGAAAAGAAATAAAAAAACAATCATAAGTGCGAATAGAGCAATTGCCTCAGTTAACGCAAATCCTAAAATAGCCATTTTAAAAAGTTCATCTTTTAAAGATGGATTTCTTGAGATTCCTATTACTAATGCGCCAAATACTGTACCAATTCCAACTCCAGCTCCTGCTAGACCAATTGTTGCTAATCCTGCTCCTATATATTTTGCTGCTTGTAATTCCATAAAAAAACCTAAATAAATTTTGGTTTAAGGTATTTTCGGTAAAGTTAAAAAGCAGCAGCTTTTTGTTTCAGTTTAACCATTCTGTACTTTAGTTTTTTCCTAGTCATTTGAAATTTATTTGTCTAAAAAGTTAAGTTTTTTAAATAATTTTTGTTTTTAAAGGCAATTTAGCACTTCCTGTTCTTAAAGCATTTTTTATAATTTTTGGATCATTAATACCACACATTTCAAACAGCACAGTGCCTCCTTTCACTCTGGCTCCCCAATGCGATAAAGCACCTTTTCCTTTACCCATTCGTGATGAAACAGATTTCGCAGTGATAGGCATATCAGGAAAGATGCGAATCCAGATTTTACCCTTTTTTTTTATTTTTCTTGAAATAGCTTGACGGGAAGCTTCTATTTGGCGAGCACTTATTATACCTGAGTTAACTGCCTTTAAGCCAACTACTCCAAATTGTAGTTTACTTGTTTTAAATTCTAGTTTACGAAGTTTTCCTTTTTTGGTTTTTTTATACTTGGTTTTTTTTGGTTGTAAAAACATTATATGATTTTCTTAATTTTTCTTACAAATCCATACTTTAATACCAAAAGTTCCATTTGAGGTAAAAGCTGTCGACTTAGACGAATCAATTATGGAGTCAATTTTAAGTAAAGATATTTTACCAATTTTCACTATTTTATTTCGCGACCGTGCAGCGTTATTCAGTCTTCCAGAGATCAAGATTTTAATTCCATGTACTTTAGAAGGTTTTTGGAAAACAATTAACGTAAGACTTTCTTGTAAAAAATTGAAAAAAAAGTTGTGTCGTTTTATTGTTTCAAGTTGAGAAGCAACAAAAGCTCCTAGTAGCTTTGCTGAATTGTGTTGTTTAATCAATGGGACTAAAAGTGATCTACCTTCTTTAAAAAAAGGTGTTTTTTCAAATTTGCGGAAACTTAATAGGGCTTGCTTTGAATTAGAGTCTGAGCTTATAAAGTTAATTTCCTGTACCGTTAGATTTATATTAAATCTATTATGTGTAAATAAATTCAGACTTTCTAAAATTTTCTTTGAAAGACTATTTAAACTCAATAATTTTTTGCTACCTAGTTTTGACAGGTGTTCTTCATAGGCGCGTAACGTTCGTACGTAATTTAATTTACTCGATGGGTTTTTCGCAGATCTTCTTCGTAAATAGTTTCCCTTCATTACATTTTTAAGTTTAACTTCTCTTTTTTTTTGTAAAAACAATTTTTTTTCTGTTATCGATATACTTTTTTTAAATTCGAAAAAATGTGGCTCTGTTTTATGGACAGATAAAAAAATATTTATTACGAAATCTGAAAAATTAAGCTTGTAGTTATGTAGGTTAAAACCATTATTTTTGAGAATTTGTCCCAAATATTGTTCAATTTCTAAACTTCTAAAAATATTTGCATGCAGCTCACTTTTACTTTTTTCAAAATATTGATGTTTCCAATGATGGCTCATATATTATTTTTTCTTTTTCTTTTTTTTAAATGCAAACTCAACTCTGGTTTTAACGAATTCACCAAATTTATGACCTAACATTTCTTTTGTAACGACAATTTCTTTAAAATTTTTACCAGTGTGCACGTTCAAAGTTTGTCCAATAAATTTAGGAATTATTGAAGAACTTCGAGATATTTCAACGGAATTATCAAATGTGTTTTCAGAGTTTTTAGGTTTGATGTAAACCCCTTTCCATTTTGCTCGTTTCATTTATTTAAATAAACTTACTTTTTACTTTTTTTAGATGTTTTCTTATTAGGCTTTCCCCAAGGCGAAAAGCTTTTTCCAGATTTCTTCCCTTCTCCACCTCCATGTGGGTGATCTATAGGATTCATAGCGACACCTCTAACTTTGGGCCTTCTGTTTAACCACCGAGACTGTCCCGCCTTACCTAAATGAGTTAGCAAGTAAGATTCATTCGAAAGAATTCCCAATGTTACATAGGATTGCAAAGGTATGAGTCTTTCTTTTTTTGAGCTTAATTCTACGCGAGCATAATCTGAAGCTTTCTCTTTAAGGATCGAAAAAGTTCCAGCTGCGCGCGTGAACACCGCTTTTTTTTCAGGACTGAGTGGAACATTATGAATGAAACTACCTTCGGGTATTTTAAAAAGAGGTAAAGAATTACCTACGTGAAGCTCAGCTTCTAGGCCGGATTCCACAATATTTCCAATGTTTAGCTTAGCGGGCGCTAAAATGTAAAAAAAAAGTTTTTTTGCAAAATCATATACCGAAGCTATGTTTGAACTTCTATTTGGATCGTATTCAATACTTACTACGATTCCTACAGATTTGGTTGTTCGAGAAAAATCGATTTGCCTGTAGCGTTTCTTATGACCATTTCCTTTATGTCTCACGGTTATTCTTCCAGAATGGTTCCTACCAGATGATGTTTTTAGTCCCACCACTTTCGTTTTAATAATAGGCTTATTACGTAATAGTTTTCGGTTTAGTTTTATTAAGTGTCGTTGTGACGGAGTTGTTGGTTTTGAGAATATAAGTGCCATAAATTTAAATTTTAAATTATATGAAAAACAATATAGAAAAAAACCTATTCTTAGATAATTTAAGCTTAAAAAAAAAACATATTTACTCTAAAAAAATAGTAGAGTCTATCTTCAAACTTAAAGATTCTTTAAGTGGTAAACAAAAACGTAACCGGCTTAGTTTTTTACCAAAAACACTAACAGATAAAAGTATTTCAAAAAAAAGCGGTTCTGTGTTAGTTTATACTGTTTATTTTAGTTTTTCTACGGTGAACACATTTCTTTACGTGACTGATGCCTTGGGAAGTTTGAAATTTCGTTACTCTGCAGGATTAGTTGATTTTAAAGGGAAACAAAAAAAGAGCAGAATTCAAGTATTGAATCGTTTTTTCAGAGAGCTCGGAAAATTAAAGATTGGTACCCTAAAAGATAAACCTGTTGCACTACATTTAAATAACGTGGGATTTTATAAGTACCTAATTGTTAAAAACCTAAAAAAAGATTTTTTTGTTAGATTTATCAAAAGTTATCAAACTTACCCTTATAATGGGTGCAGAAGAAAAAAACAATTACGTAAAAGATAGATTAATACGGCTTTTGTTTTACTTATAAAGGAAGAGATGGCTGAGTGGTTTAAAGCGGTAGATTGTAAATCTATTGAGGTATCTCATCGTAGGTTCGAATCCTGCTCTCTTCAAAAATTATACTGTGAGCGAGACATAGCGTAGTTTGGTAGCGCGTCTAGTTTGGGACTAGAAGGTCATGTGTTCAAATCACATTGTTTCGAAAAAATGTCAACTTTTTTTTCTAAGAGAATAGGGAAATTTTAAATTTGTTAATAAAAACTGGTACATCATTGCAACGTTTTTTTTGTAGTTTAATGATCTTATGTTTTTAGATTGGGTGACCGTATATATTCTTTTATTTAACTTAACAGCCAACACAGTAAAAAGTGTGGAATTTAAGGTATTTATTAAATTGTTTCTTGTTAGAAGTTTACTGTTTTCTTGAGGTTCTAGAAAAAAAAATGTACTATTTATAATATTTAATACATTTCTATATATAGAATTTTCTAATGTCTTTGCTGTTGTATTATGATATGGTTTATAATAGTTTAATTTTAATTTGTGTAAGTTCTGCTCTATGGCTATCCAGTTCTGGGAATTTTGATTCGTGCCAATCGTAAATAACAGAAAATTGTTCTTTTGTAAATATTGTTTCGTTTTAGAAATTTGATAGTTTCTTAGATTGAATTTCATTTATATTATGAAAATAGGCTTAGCAGGACTTGAACCTACGTCTGTGCCGTTATGAGCGGCATGTTCTACCAGCTGAACTATAAGCCTACAGAAAAGATTTTATTACTTTTATAAAAAAATTAAAAATGAGAAGTGTAGGATTTGGGCAAATCGTGATTTTATTGTTGTTATGTTTTTTGTTGTTTGGAGACCTTTCTAGTTTAAAAAAAAAATTAACAGATATTGGAAAACGAGTCAATACTTATCTGTTAAAAAAGAACAGGAAAAAAGGGAGTTGAACCCCTGACCTTTAGTTTTGGAAACCACTGTTCTACCTCTGAACTATTTTCCTGTAACGTAAAAATCTATATCTATGAAAATCTATAGTTACTATTTAGAAATCAAAAACCGTCTAGCGTTATTATTACTAAGTTGGAGTTCAACAGTTATAATCAATTATATTTACAGAGAAGTTCTATTATTTACTTTCACAAAGCAGAACGCATATTTGCACTCTTATGCGTACGGGCTATTCTATTTCATATTTACAGATGTAACAGAAATTTTTTCTGCATATATCACAATAATTTTTTTTGTAGGAAATCAAGTTTTAGTTTTATACTTATGTTACCATTTGCTGATTTTTACGGCTTCGGGTTTATATAAATCAGAATATAATTACTTACTTTTTGTTTTCAAAATCTCTTTGTTTTTATTTTTTCTCGCTATGATGATATTTATTCAAATTGTATTCCCTCTTAGTTGGGGATTTTTTCTAAGTTTTCAAAATTTAACAACACTTGAGTCATTAACTCTGCATTTTGAAGCAAAATTAAGTGAATATTTAGACTTTTACATAACATTCTATTATATTTGTATTATGTATTTTCAGACCTTTTTGTTATTGGCTTTGTTTGTCGATTATTTTAAAAATGAACTAGGAATCATTAAAAACTTGAGAAAGTTTTTTTATTTCTTCTTTGTTTTATTTTCAACTCTTGCAACTCCTCCAGACATTTTCAGTCAAATTGTTTTGAGTTTTAGTCTTATATTTGGTTTTGAGATCCTAGTGTTTTATCTTATTTTGAGAAAAGCTTTAATTAGGTAACCAGTTAAAACTGATTAGGATACTTGAAGTTAAAATAATAAAACTTAAAGATAAAGGTAAAAACGATTTCCATCCTAATTGCATTAATTGGTCATATCTATATCGAGGCAGTGTCGCACGAGTTACAATAAAAAATACTACACCGATCGCAATTTTTAGACTAAACCAAAAACTACCCGGAAATAAATAGAGTGGGAAAGTGTTAAAGGGAGGCAGCCATCCGCCTAAAAATAAGATCGCCGCAAAAGAACTCATTAAAAGCATATTAGAATATTCTGCAAGAAAGAATAAGGCAAATGTCATCGCTGAATATTCTACATTATAACCTGAAACGAGCTCTGCTTCTGCTTCTGGCAAATCAAACGGATGCCGATTGGTTTCAGCAAGCATTGATATGTAAAATATTATAAACATTGGAAATAATGGAATAACAAAGTAAGTTTTTGTTTGTGCTAAAACGATGTTACTGAGATTGAAAGATCCAGCACAAAGCACCGTGGTTAAAACAATGAATCCGATAGAAATTTCATATGAAATCATTTGGGCAGCAGATCTTAAAGCACCTAGGTAAGCATATTTTGAGTTACTCGACCACCCAGCTAAAAGTATTCCGTAGACATTCAGAGATGAAATTGCAAATAGATATAGAATTCCAAAGTTAATATCGGCTATTACAATTTTCTGTGAAAAGGGAATTATTGCCCAACTAATTAAGCTTAGAATAAAAGACAGCACAGGCGCTAATATGAATACAACAAGGTTGGAATTACTTGGTAGAGTTGTTTCTTTAACAAATAACTTTAGACCATCAGCTAAAGCTTGTAATAGCCCCATAAAACCTACAACGTTCGGGCCTCTCCTTCGTTGGATCGCTCCCATTATTTTTCTCTCTGCAACGGTAAAAAATGCCACTGCGATAAGGACTGGTACAATAACGGTAAGAGTTTTGATAACTAGAATTAAAATTTTCATTATTTAAAATATAAAAGCTAAAACTGGACTTGAACCAGTGTTTCAAGATTTGCAATCTAGCACATTAGCCTGTTATGTTATTTAGCCGTTTAGAAATTCAATATAGACTTTCGTTACCGTTAATTGGAATTACTACAAAGATGTAACGTATTTTAACAAGTAGCAAAATCAAGGATAAGGTGGGATTCGAACCCACGGTATTTTTCAAAATACAATAGTTTTCAAAACTAACGCCTTAAACCTCTCGACCACTTATCCAAAAATTTGTTAGATTTCATTTTCAGACTTATTTTTTAAGAAAGGAAATTTTAATGAATCTATTAAAAATTGAAGTTCTTTCTGGGTTTTTGCGGTTGTTGAAACGTAGATATCTAAAGCAGGTAAATCTCCAAACAGAGGATACTGGCGTTCAAACTCTGGTAGTAGAATTTCTTGGCACGCTAACCGGAACGCAAAAGTTGAAGGTTTCATCTGCAATCGAAAGCCTACGAAATTCCGTAGTTTTGGTAGAATCTCTAAGTGTAATCTCGTTAAAAAGTTATTCATTTCTTTTTTTCTAAGAACTATCACACACCCTGTTGGCTGACCTTTTTGAATCTTTAGCAAAACATTTGCATTTTTTGATATTGATAATTTACCCTTTTTAGATGTAATAATTTCTAGAGCCAAAAGAGTTGTCGCAAATTTTTGAATGTTAGAGTTTTTACACCCAAAATTTAGAGTTATCTTTTCTAATGTCGGTATTTTTCCGGGGTTCTTATATAGAAATTTGTTGATTAAGTCATATTGAATGATTTTTTCATTATACTTTTGTAAAAAATTCATAAGTAATTTTCCAGCTAATTTTTAGAACATCCCCGTAGAAAGTGTTATAAATTTCATAAGTTGTTTTTTCTTCAACTTCGAAGGTACGGGTTCAGTTATTCGAGTTGCTATTGGGTTCCCTTTCTTATTTATAAGAGTGACAGCGTTACAGTTTCGTGTTTTTTTGTCGTAAAACACTGTACTCCCATCGATTTTCTGTACTTGTTTTTTTGTTCTAAGAACTAGAGCTTTGTAGGTTTCGCCCTTTTTGACTTTAGCTGTAAGTTTCGATTTATTTCGAAGTTCTTGTACAGAAACTACAATGATATCGCCTAACTTTGCGTATTTTTTTTTATATCCTCCTAAAACTTTTATACATTTTACAGTTTTTGCACCTGAGTTATCGGCTACTTGTAGAATTGTTTCTTGTTGAATCATGTAAATTTTAAGTTTATAAAAATTCTTTGATATTTTTACTCGCGTTCGTAGCTCAATTTGGATAGAGCGTTGGATTTCGGTCCCAAAGGTTATAGGTTCGATTCCTGTCGAGCGTAGAAATTAATTAAGAAACTACCAACGGTAATGTTTGAAATATTTTCTTTTTAATAACGCCCTACTTTGAAGTTCATTTTTAAAAACTACAGCATTTCCTTCAGAGATAGCGTTTGAAAGAATTTCGTGTTTTAATTGCTTGAAAAAAGCGTCTCTCGTATTCGAAGCTGAGGTCTTAATCAGATATTTCAATGCCCAAGAAGTTCTATATATATAATTGGACAAAAAAGCTGGAATTTCTGTCGTTGATTTTTTCTTTCGGTTTTTATTTTTAAGTTGTATAACTCTAAACATAGGTGTTGAGTTTGAAACAGATAACTGAATTAAGTTACTATGGGACTTCTTTTGAGATTTTTGAATTAATTTAAAACTCTTTATAAGGAGTTTTTCACTTATTTGTTTTTTTCCGCTTTTTAATATGTGATTCAGCAACTTTCTTTTTAATTCTTGTTTTTTCATAAACTTTATATTGTTATTAAATTATAAATATTTTTTTAGACTTTTTGTTCCATATTTAGATCGAGAAGTTTTTCGTTTGGTTAACCCAGCAAAGTCTAGCTTTCCTCTTACTAAATGATACTTTATACCCGGCAAGTCTTTTACTCGGCCCCCCCGGATCAATACGTTTGAATATTCTTGAAGATTGTGCTCTCCTTCTCCAGGAATATAAGCGTAAACCATTTTTTTATTTGATAATTTTAACCTAGCAAGCTTACGTAAAGCTGAGTTTGGTTTTCTAGGAGTCCGTAGGACTAGCTTTGTACAAATCCCTTTTCTCTGGGGAGAACTTTCTAGTGCTGGAGTCTTTTTCTTTTTTTTTTTTTGAACTCTTTTTTTTTTACAAAGTTGGTTGTAAGTAGGCATGTGTGTTTGAACTTCAAATTATCGACAATAGATCATATAATTATTTTTAATCCCTTTTGGGTAAAATCTGTCTTTTAAATCTTAAAGTTTGAAAAGAAAATAAATTAAGTGGATATTAAATTTTCACTAGTTTTAACGCCGTCGGAGACTGCCTTAAATCGGCCCATTTTTATAAACGTAAGGTACCCCCTGTAAAATAACACTAATCTAAAAATAAACACCGAAACAGATACATTTCTATCAGAATGAGTCTTTTAATCTTAAAATTTGAAATGGAATATTTGATTTCTACCATTTTTAACGTCGATAGGGACGGCTTTAAATCAGATCATTTTTATAAATGCAAGGTACCCCCTGTAAAGAATAATTTCTACTTAAGCACCTTGTGCAGGAAGTTTAGTTATAAGCCTAAGTGGATTTGAACCACTGTCCTTACGCTTATCAGGCGTACGCTCTAACCAACTGAGCTATAGGCTTTTTAGACAATTAGCTAGAATGATTTTCTAGGTTTGTCATAATTAGGTAGTGGTATTGACTTGTAGGTAGCGTTAATAAAACAATAGGCATAAATCCATGGTTTACTCCACAAATTTCACTACATTGTCCAAAGAATACCCCAAACCGTTTAATAAACAAATTTACTTGATTTAATCTTCCTGGGCATGCATCAATTTTTAAACCGAAAGACGGAATGGTCCAGCTGTGTAAAACATCTATAGCACTGACAAGAAGACGCATATGGGTATTTGTTGGTAATATTACTCTTTTATTAGTTTCTAAGTTTCTGAAAAATCCTTTACAGTTATGTAATTCTTCGTTACTTAGCATATAACAAGCATATTTCAATGTTTTAGTTTCTAGACACGACCGAAAATCTGAAATTTCATAACTCCAAAACCATTGATGTCCTAGAACTTTAATTGAAAAATCTGGAATCGATATCTCGTCCATTGAGTATAATAAACTAAAAGAAGGCGAAGCTAATGTCAATAATGTTATAGCGGGCAAAGAAGTCCAAATAATTTCCAATTCATTTGAATGAAAAAAATTAGCAGCTTGACTATTATTGAATTCATCATAACTATAAATTGTTGTAAACAGCAACCAACTAACTAAAAGTACGATCATAATAATAATAAAAAGCAAGTGTTTGTTGAATAGTAAGATCCCTTCCATAATAGAACTTGCAGGATCTTGCAGAGTTAACTGCCAAAAATCAGGAGCATCACAAATTAAAAGGAAAGCAGATAAAGTAATGTTGTTTTCCTTAAAAAAATTAAAAGGTTTAGTTAATAAAGCATATATATTTTTATTCATATTTTTTTTCACAAAGTTAATTTTTAAATTACCATTCCAAAGCTTGCATTTTCCAGACATAGATAAAACCGATGCCCAATTCTAACAGAAAATCTATCATTGACCAAAACCCTAGAAGATTTAATTGTGATAAGGTAATAGACCACGGCAATAAAAATACTACTTCAATATCAAAAAGAATAAATAAAATAGCTACCAAACAAAATCTGACATCGAACTTGTTGCGGGTATCTTCGTATGGCTCAAAACCACATTCGTAAGAAGACAATTTTTCAGATTCGGGTTTTTGACTTGTTAAAGTATATGACAAAACAGCAATTACTAGAGCTAAAACAACTGCTACAATTAAAAATATGAAAATTCCTAAGTATTCTTCTTTAAATATTGAAACATTGAATGAAAATTGTTCAATATATTTTTCAAATAGAACTGTTGTCATATTTTATTCTGTAGTAGTAAAATTAAACAGACGAGTTACTCCACCAATAAACATTAATAAATAGGAATAACCAAACAACATCAACAAAGTGCCAATACCAAATTGCCGATTCGAATCCAAAATGGTGATGGTTGGTAAAATGATTAAAAACAATTCGAATAAAAGACACGAATAAGGCAATGGTTCCAACAAATACATGAAAACCATGGAATCCTGTAGCCATATAAAAACAAGAACCATAGATTCCATCACTAATATTAAATGAAGCTTCTACGTACTCAAGACCCTGAAGACATGTAAATAGAATTGCAAGAACTAAAGTGAACATTAACGCCAATAAAGTTTGTTTTTTTGCTCTTGCTACTAGAGCATGGTGTGCCCAAGTTACAGTTGCTCCTGATGTCAATAGAAAAAAAGTATTTGTTAGTGGAATAGTATAAGTATCCATTGGAGTAATTGCTTTTGGCGGCCAAACAGCTCCAATATTATACACTGGAGCAAGACTTGAATGAAAAAAACCCCAAAAAAATGCAAAGAAAAACATTACTTCAGATACAATAAATAAAATCATACCCAGCCGTAAACCTTTTTGCACCGCTACAGAATGTTGCTCTTCAAAAGTTGCTTCACGAATTACATCCCGCCACCAAGTATACATAACATAAGAAGTTAGTAAAAATCCTGATTGGAAAAGACCCCAACCTCCATTAAACTTATGCATGTATAGTACCAAACCGGACGTAACCATAAATGCTCCTAACGAAGCAACAGCTGGCCAGGGACTAGGGTCTACTAAATGGTAAGAGTGTGTAGTTTTTAAATATTTAAACTGTTCTTTAAATAATATAAAATTTTTTATTTCTAATATTTCATTTTTCTGTTTAACCTTTTTATCGAGAATATTTATCATAAACTAAACTCGTGTTAAAAAAAAGCTTTAATTTTTTATAACAGTTTTGTCTTTAGAAATATTCTATTAGTTTTTATCGAACTCTTCTCGCTGTTTTGGCATTTGTATGGGTACGCTGCCCTCTAACAGGAAGGCCTTTTTTTTTCCTTAATCCTCGATAAGACTTAATAAAAATTAATCTTTCTTTACATAATAGATTCAATCTTTTAAGATCATTAGCAACTACAAAATTTAGCGATTCTACGAGTTTAATTATTTGGTTCGCCTGATTTGCAGATAAATTTTTAACTTTTAAATTTAACGAAAAACCCAGTTTTTTACAAATTAGAAGTGATCTATTTTTATTAATGCCATAAATGTAGTTCAAACCAAACTGAACCGGCTTGATTTCTGGTAGTTTAGATTCAAATAAATAACTCATTTTAAAAATAGATAAACTCAATCAAATGGTTCACACTAATATGAATGGAATCAAGAATTACGTTTGGTAAAACTCCCAAAAGAATAGTCCCTACAATTAAAGGAAAAAAACATATAAGTTCACGCTTATTTAAGTCTAGAAATTTTTTATAATACTGAACCTTTATATTTCCAAATGCAATTCTATTAAGTAACCAGAGCGAATAAGCACCGCTTAGAATAATACCTGTTGCACCAAGAAAAGTCACGCTAGTATTAGATTTAAAGGAGCCGGTCAAAATCAAAAACTCTCCAATAAAACTACTAGTGCCGGGAAAAGCAATATTTGCTAAAGTAAAAAATACAAAAATAGAAATATAAATAGGCATGACTAAAGCTAGTCCACTATAGTACTTCACGATTCTCGTATGATAACGGTCGTAAACAATACCGATAACTAAAAATAACGCACTGGCAACAAAACCATGACTTAAACTTTGAAAAATAGCTCCTTCAAGACCTATACTATTAAAGCTGAAGATTCCTAACATTACTAAATTCATATGTGCAATAGATGTATAAGCAATGATTCGTTTGAAATCACTTTGACGAATCGCTGTGAAGGATGTATAAATAATTCCAATAACGGAAATTGTGTAGACAAGCGGTGTAAAGAAAAAAGAAGCATTGGGAAACAAAGGAATTTGATATCTAATAAATCCGTAAGTTCCTAGTTTTAAAAGAACTCCTGCTAGAATCACTGAACCAGGTGTTGGAGCTTCAACGTGCGCTTCCGGCAACCAAAGGTGTACGGGAACCATAGGAACTTTACCCGCAAATGCTAGAAAAAAAGCAAACCAAAGAAATTTCTGCTCTAGTTCTGAAAATGAAAATGTCAACAGCATTTCGTAATCCGTTGTTCCTACTTGATAGTAAATGTATAAAATGGCTGTTAACATAACAACAGATCCCAACAAAGTATACAAAAAGAAATAGTAGGAAGCAAGAATTTTTCGTTCTCGAGAACCCCATATTCCCACAATTAAGAACATCGGTATCAAAACACTTTCAAAAAAAATGTAAAATAACAGTAAATCTAAAATACAGAAAACGCCAATTAGAAAGAATTCTAATAGTAAAAATGCTATCAGGTATTCTTTTAAATCTTTCTTTACACTATTCCAACCAAGTAGTATACAAATAGGGATAAGCATTGTTGTTAGTAACAGGAAAAATAAAGAAATTCCATCGATACCCAGTGTCACATTTAAATTTAAAATTGGCAGCCAATAAATCTTAGTTACGAATTGAAATTGTGCTATAGATTTTTTAAAATAAGCCCAAACTAACAAAGAACCTAAAAACGGTAGACTTGAAAAATTTAAGGCAATTACTTTTAACAATTTAGAATTATTAGATGATGTAAACATTAATAGAATGACACCTATTACAGGTAAAACTGAGATATAAATCAGTAAATTTTCAAACATATTGTAATTTTCTATGATATGGATTTTAACCTTTAACCTACAAAAACAGTAGCACACACTGTAGTATTTTATTTTAAATCAAAAAATATTCTTTCATATTTAGACAGCCCACCGGACACAAATCGATAACATTACCTGAAAGTTCTGATAAAAAAACTTTATCGACGTACGTACCTACTTCAGTTCCAGTACCTCTATTAAAAGTTCCCAAATCTTCCACTCCTGCAATTTCTGTCGCAAACCTAACACAACGTGTACAGTGAATACATCGTGTCATAACTGTTTTGACAATAGGACCAAGATCTTTATCAGTGACCACCCGCTTAAATTTGTAAAAACGTTTTTTTGTGAAACCGAAAAACAGCGACTGTTCTTGTAGATCGCATTCTCCTCCTTGATCACAAATAGGACAGTCAACCGGGTGGTTTAGTAAAAGAAATTCTAATATATTTTCTCGAGCTTTTTTAAGTAATACGCTGTCGTAATAAACCTTATTGTTTGTTAAACAAGACTTTGCATTTAAACCACAAGAAACGACCGGTTTAGGCGAGTTTTCCAACTCAACTAGACAAGCTCGACAGTTACCTGCGATAGACAAGTCATTATGATAGCAAAAATAGGGAATAGTTATTCCTTTATTTATCAAATAATTGATTAAAGTTAGTTTATTATCAAGATTTTTAACTTGATCTTTATTATTTATATTTATTTTCATAATTGGGTATTTTATAACAAGTTTTTAACTGGAATAAATTAAAAAACTCGTTCTGAGAAAAATATATCTATTTCAATGTTTATTTTCAAATAAGTATTATTTTACAGGGGGTACCTTACGTTTATAAAAATGGGCCGATTTAGACCAGTCTCCGACGGCGTTAAAGGTGGTGAAAATTTAATATCCACTTAATTTATTTTCTTTTCAGATTTTAAAACTAAAAGAACACAAAACTGGAAAATTACCCGGATTAAAAATTTTCGATGAAACTAATAAAATGCTTTATTTAGAAATAAAGTGGTTTTGTAAGAATAAAGATATAGAAACATGGGGTTCATAAACAAAAATACTAATAGAAAGGATAGTAAATTTATAATAAACGCTTTCTTTGTAGTTATAGTCACATATAAATTTCCAACTAAAAGATTTTCGAAAAATATAATTTTGATTACTCTTAAATAATAGAAAGTGGCAATTACACTAAACAGTATATTAATTACAGAAAAAAAATACATAGAAACTCCCGTTAAAGCTTTAAATACACCCACTTTAGCTAAAAACCCTACCATCGGTGGTAGACCTGCTAATGAGAAAAGAGTAATACCTAAATTTTGCGCAATAATATTATTAGATTCTTGCAACAAAGCTAGATCTCCTAGATCTCTGTTTTGTTTTTCGGAATACATCTTTTTTTTCAATTTTAAGTTTAAAATAATTGACCAAATACATATACTTGCCAGCATATAAACAATCAGGTAATAGAATTTAATCTGGACTCCTTCAAAACTACCAACACTAAAGGCTAACAACACGAAACCCATATTGTTTATAGAGCTGTAGGTTAGTAAACTTTTTAAACGACGTTGCTTCAAACCTGCAACTGCACCAATAAAAACACTAATTGTTGCTACGACTAACGAATAGAATTGCCAATATGAAATTAAACTATAAAAACTTGAATAGCAAATTCTGAGTAAAAATACAAAAGTACTTAATTTTGAAATTACCATGAAAAAGAAAGTTGAACTTGATGGGGAACCCTCATACACGTCAGGGGCCCAAAGATGGAACGGTGCTAGTGCTAATTTAAAAAATAAAGCAAGAACAATAATCAACATTCCAGACACAGCAAAACTGAAATCAAACATAAATTGAGATTCTGCATCATCTGGTGTAGTAGGCTCTAAAAAGAGACTGTTAAAATTAACGATATTGACAATAGAAAACATGTAAGACTGAGATGTCAGTAAAGATTCCAATTCACCATTTGGAATAGTCTCGGCGTTTAACTGTATTTTATCTGGAAAGTTTTCGTAAGCTTGTGAAAATTCAGCGAAATGTAGAATATTAAACACACATTCCGAAAAATAACAACATTGTAACAAATTATAAATGCTATTCAAACATTGATCCCCTTCAAGATTGTTACTTATTTGAAACAAGTTTGATGACTCATCTTTCACATAAAGATTTTCTATAGAAAATCCGTAAAATTTATTTAAATTATAATCTTCGTAATAGTTAGCTTCTAGTAAACTGTTACGAAAATAGATAAAGTCGTCATAGTCAAGTTGCTTATCTTGTAAAACGTATAACAACTCCATAGATGCAGCTTGAAAGCTGCTTTCCATTAAAAAGTCATTTACAGATGAAACTAAAATACTGATTTGTAAGAGGTTTTTACCTACAAACTCTAAACGATCTTGGTACCGTAAAAATGATGCAGAATCAATTTGCGAATAAAATTCGGCAAATTTTGTAGAAATGTCATTGTAAAAATCTAGCTTACTTAAGCTGCTCGCTTCTGCAGTCAACTCATCGAAAGATAATTTTAACGATTCCATCTCAAAATTCGAAAAATAGGCTTTTGTTTTAAATAAATCTAATTTATCCAAAACTGTTTGTAACTTTGAAATATCATTATCTTCTGTTAAACCAGTTTCTTTTTGAAAGGCTTCTAAAGATTTGGACATAGATTCGAACGATAAAAAGAAGCTATTTGTTGAAAAAACCCAGATAAAAAAGTCTTTGAAATCAGTTAACAGTAAACTCCCACTTAAACCGTAAATAAAAGTAACACCTAGTAAGAATAAAGCTGTAGATAATGAGCCTAGAACAAAATACTTCACTCCACTTTCGATTGAGAAATTTGACGATTTTTTAAACGAGGCCAGCACGTAGAATGCTAGCCCTTGCAATTCAATCGCTAGGTAAGCCGTTATCAAGTCATTCGCGCCACAAAGTAGAAAAAATCCAAAGACAGATGTTAATAAAATAATGTAATATTCAAAATTACTTAATTTTTGATCTTGTAGGTATTGAGTAATAAAAATTAAATATAAAATACTTGAAATTCCAATAATTAACTTAGAAACGAGCGACAATTGATCGTTATAAATTGTATCGTTAAAACTGGTTAACGATAGTAAAGACAAATTCATTTGTTGATACACTAAAACTAAATAACATGACAGCACAAAGATAAGTAAAAAGATTAGTTGATTGTTATATTGAAATTTAATTAGAAAATGTTTTTCATTAATAACCAACTTCAACGAAAATAAAGCAAATAAAGTTAGACAAAACAAAGCCGTTATCAAAAAATACTCAGATAAAAATGTTAACTCTTGTATTTTTATATGCTCAACTGATAATGACATTTGATTTAAGGATAATCCTTCTAAATTCGAAAGATCTGTTATCAAAAAATTGAAACTTAATAAGTGACTAACATAGGCAGATAACTTTTTTGACCTTGAAAAAAAAACTTTTACATCGTATAAATTATAATAACACATGATAATATTTTGAGTCATAAATAAGAAGCTGCGATCATCTCTTAATAACCGCGTATTAGTTTTGTGTATCAAATTAATCACAAGTCAAGTAATTGAAATGTAAAATGTACATTTAAAAGTTTGTCAGAATTTCAAGTATTAAAGGAGTACTTGTTTAGAACTTTGTTCTAAGTAATTTCTCGAAAGTTGACAAAACGAAGTTTGACTTTTGAAATTCGCATAAAGGGGTTTAGTAGTTAAAAAAATAACTCCCACCAGAGCAAGGAATAAAATCAAACCAGCAATTAGAACTTGCAGTACAAATTGAGTGTATAAAAGTTGACCGTAAACTTCTAAATCTAGTAGCGAGTCTAATATTTGATACCAGTTTAAATGAGTGTTAAAAGAAAAACTGTTATTGTATAAATTATCGTTAAAGCTTTGAGAAATTAAATTAGCAAGTTCGAATAAAAAAATTCCATTAATAAAAATTCCAAAAGGAAAATAGATTAAAATATCCCTGGACAAATTTTTTAGTTTCGTCTCTAGCATCATTAGAACGAACAACAGTAAAACCGCAACCGCACCTACATAAATTATGATAAGCATTAATGCTAGAAATTCGCACTCTAAAAAGAACAAGATAATTGAAGTCAATAGAAAACTTAGAATCAAAAATAAAAGTGCAAAGAAAGTATTTTGAAGCAAAACTACACATAAAGAGCTTATACATAACAAAGTAAAAAAAAAATAAGACAATACATTTATCATTTATAAATTTATTGATTAAAACACTTAAGAAGATTAAGATTCTCGGCGGACCAATATTTATAATTTTTCTTAAATATAGTTAGACCTACGCTTGAGTTCGTAAATGATTTCAGGTAAGTTTCTATTTTTCAAAACAGGAATAAAGGGTTTGAACCTTTAAAATTCCAGGATATTCCAGCAACACGTTCCCGTACTGCTACCTTGTTACGACTTCATCCAAATTATTAATTTCTCAATAGGCTCAACAACTTAATATGAACCTTCAAGTGAAACTAACTTTCCGCATGTGACGGGCGGTGTGTACAAGGCCAATTTACATATTCACCGCAACATGCTGATTTGCGATTACTAGTGATTCCAACTTTATGTAAACGAGTTTCAGTTTACAATCCGAACTGGGAAAATTTTTAAAGATTAACGAGAAACTTTTTGTAACTTTTTGTAATTTTTCATTGTAGCACGTGTGTAGCCCGAATCTATAAGGGTCACATTGACTTGGCTTAGTTCTCACCTTCTTTCAATTTATCATTGACCGTATCTTTAAAGCAATTTTAAAAATAAGTTGGTTTTTAAAAATCGTATATTAGTATATTAAAAGATAAGAGTTGCGCTCGTTAAAGGACTTAACCAAAAGTCTCACGACACGAGCTGATGACAGTCGTGCAACACCTGTAAAAAAATTTATTATACCTAGTTTAGCTAAATAAATTAAAATTTTTTTATGTCAAAGATTGGTAAGATTTTGCGCGGATTATCGCATTAAACCACATACCCCACCACTAGTTTTAGGCCCCCGTCAATTTCTTTGAGTTCCAATCTTGCGATCGTACTTCTCAGGCGGAATGCTTATCGCGTTAGCTTAAAAAATCTAAAGTAATTTTTTAAAAATTACCATTAAATTACAGCATTCATAATTTACAGTATGGACTACCAGGGTTTCTAATCCTATTTGCTACCCATACTTTCGTTCCTCAACGTCAGTTTTTACTAGAGAATCGCCTTCGCTACAAGCATTCCTTTATCTATAGTTAGATTTTACCCTTACAAATAAAATTCTATTCTCCCGTATTAAAACTCAAGTAAAGCAGTATTTACAAGCTTTTTAGAAGTTAGGCTTCAATTTTTAACAAGAAACTTACTCTACCGTCTACGAACCTTTTACGCCCAGTCATGGTGAATAACGCTCGTCCCCCTCGTTTTACCGCGGCTGCTGGCACGAGTATTAGCCGGGACTAATTCTTTAAATAATGTCATTATCATTTTTAACGAAAGAACTTTACAACCAATAGCAGTCGTCGTCATTCAGATAGTATTGCTGGATCAAACTTTCGTTCATTGTCCAATATCCCTTACTGCTGGCCAAAAAATTAGCCTGGACCTTGTTTCAGTTCCAGTGTGGTTGTTCATCCTCTAAGACCAACTAAAGATCATTGGCTTGGTAAGCTATTACAATTACCAACAACCTAATCTTACGCAGACCTATCTTTTAGCAGATCAAGTTAAGTTTTTTTAACTGATCTTTTATTAATTATTAAGAATTTAGCACTTAAATAAGTGTTTTGTTCTCAACTAAAAGGCAACATTCTGCGTCACTACTCACCCGTACGCCACGAAAACAACGTTTTTCGTTCGACTTGCATGTATAAAGCATACTATTAGCGTTCATTCTGAGCCAGAATCAAACTCATAAAGTTCTAATTGAAATGTATCGAATGGTCTTACATTTAATTATTTAAAATTAAGATCTAAATTAATTTTTAGTTAATATTATTTTGTAAATTAGATAGTACAAAAAATGTTAAAAAACTTTCTAATCTATTTTTTAGTGCTTATCTGCTAAAAATCTTACAATTTTTACACATGAAGCCTATTCATGTAGTCATCTACTACATTTATTCAAAAACTAGTTTTGAGGTTAATTTCTCGCTTAGATGCATTCAGCGATTATTTATTACGAATGTAGCTGCTCGACAATGTTAATGGTGTAACAATCGATAAACAATGGATTCGCTTTTTACGGTCCTCTCGTACTGATGTCTACTCCTCTCAGTTTTCTGCACCTACGGTAGATAGGTAGAGAATCGAATGGCTGTTTTACAACCGCCAAACTCTCCCCAAAACCGTGCTTGCGACTTTCACCGCACACGGCTCCTCAAGCAATACTAGGAAAACTATTACGTTTTGCACAACTATCAAAAATCGTTTTATATCTTTCTATCATGACATACAACATGTAAGAGCTGTAAGTTGGTAATCTTATGAGAACCTCCTTTAGCAATCGGGATAATATGATCAGTTTCAATGATATCAAATGGTAAGAAAGTTTTTCCGCAGATAGAACATTTGTAATTCTGTCGCTTAAGCAATTTATCTTTAGTTTGAGTTTTCAAATTAGGGCTAATCGCTCTTCTAGACCAATATTCGAGATCACCGTTATAAACAGAAGCATCTTTTTTAACTTTCACATATTTAACAAGAGAAACGCCTTTTGCTACCTTCCGATAAAGAGAAATAGTAACGTATTCTCTATTCCGATCCTTAAAAGCAAACTGCCGTCTACCATCGATTTTATGCCAGAATTTATCATAAGCGTTTAACAACTTATTAGCCGAATTTAGTTTTCTTTTTCCCCAATATTTTAGCTTATTAAACAAAATTTGCTCCATTGAACCGCCTATTTTTTTCGTTAAAAGATGCGAAAACCTAAAATAATTGGTCCAACCAATAATTATAGGATTTAGTTTCCTAACAATCTGAGATTGCTTCGCAGTCTTATATTGACGCAATATATAATCAATCATTGCAAAGTGCTTATTTCGGCTATTTTTAGTAGGAAAAATTAAAAGTCGAAAACCAATATTGCGACCTTGGTTATTTTTCGCACTATGTTTTTTAGTATCAAAATGTTTAATTTTGAAGCCTAGGAATTCAAAACCAGGTTCATTTTTCTCAAAGGATATTCTTGTATGTACTATTTTAGTTTTAGCGTCACTAAGTTCAAGACCTCTTTCCGCTAAAAAATCACTAATTATTTCTTTACATTTTTTGATTACGTCCGCATTATGGTTCATAACCACGAAATCATCAGCATAGCGTACAAAAATTATTGACTTACGTCTATCTTTTTTCTTATCAACAAGTTGACCATTCGGACGAAATAAACGTTGAGTTTCAGCCCAATCGCCTATTCTTTTTTCAATACCATCTAAAGCAATATTACTAAGCAAAGGTGAAATCACTCCTCCTTGTGGGGTACCTGCATCAGAAGATTCAAAAATACCTTCAAAAATATTCCCTGATTCTAGCCAGGCTCGAATTTGAATTCTAACCTTTCTTTTATGGCCAATCAAAACTAAAAGCTTTTCATGGTTAATCTTATCAAAACATTTTGAGATATCAGCATCTAAAACAAACCGATCAGCTTGCTGCAAACAAAGCTGGATTTGTTTCATAGCATCTATCGGGCTTCTACCGGGTCGAAAGCCATAACTATTTTCTTCAAAAGTTGCTTCAAATTCAGGCTCAAGAGCCATTACAAATAAAGCCTGCAGAGCTCGATCATACATTGTTGGTATACCTAGCGGTCTAGATTCACTTTTGGGTTTTGGAATCATAACTTTCCGAACAGGATGCGCTTTGCCGGTAATCCGAAGATTATCTACTAGCCACACTCTTTGTCTTTCATTGAGATTTCTAATACCATCAACACCAGCAGTTTTCTTACCGCGGTTCAATTGTGTGATTTTGCGTACAGCAAGCTTTTTAAAATCGTAAGAATTCAAAATAAGCCTTTGAAGTTTTCTAACCTTTCGGATATTTTGATTTTTTCTAGCTGCATAGATTTTATTTTGGAAAACATTTAAACGAAGTTCGATCTTCTTCCAATTAACGTCTTTCCACTCAAAGCTTTTAGAACTTTTTGGAATCGTCGAACTAGGTTTTTTATACTTGTTAATACGAATATTACATTTAGCATTCATTTTCTTTAATTCTCTCATATACTAGTATGTTGCTTGCGATTTACGTCAGCATATCCCGGACATTACATCCCAGCTCTTTTCAAGCACAAATCTAGTCAATTCTAGACGGGCATTAGCTTTTTAAACCGTCCCTTCCAAACTTACATATCCTTAATTGGACAAAAAAGTTACGATAAATTTCTTAATCATAACTTTAGGAGCTTTTGTGGCTAAAGGTATTAATGATACCAACCTCAGCCCCTCTGGCAGTCCTGCCATAACACACATAAATTATATTATGGCTAGTAAGTTTGGGTTATCGAGTTCCAAGTTTTGCTATAAATATTTGAACCTTAGGGTGTACCTTTATACCGGGTCTGAGCAAATTAGTTTAGCTACCAACGGTCTCCTTCGGCGCGCTCTAATAGACCTGACTAATATTTTTTAGTCGTAGTGTAGTCAAAGACGCAAGTAAGCAAGCTTACAAGCTAGGATACCACTACTAACAGTTAACGATACATACGGATACTTCAATTCTCCATCCTATCCGTAGATAGGTTTCAGCTTGGGTCAGCGTTCGTTGATTAAAAATCATGGAGTGTTTTTACCCTTAATTCAATTAAGCTTGCCTTTTCAAGTGTCACATCCATAATCAACACTTTACCGGCTTTTATGCCCTGCTTAGATACTCAAGTTTGCCACACTCTTCCTCCGGGCAATCCTATCAAGTAGGATCTTTATACGCTTTCCACCAACTAATTAAGCGGGTAGGTTATTAGCCTACATTCAAAACTTAGTTCTGCCTAAAAAAGTTATTTCCGGACTTTTTCAGCAGGCATTTCTACGAGCCTTTTTTCATTATAACTCTTTAAATACAACACTTCGCACGGGACCAAACTGTTTCACAACGTTCTAAACTCAGATCATGTACCGCCTTTCTTGGCGAACAGCCAAACCCTTGGAACCAGTTACAGCTCCAGGATGCGATAATCCAACATCGAGGTGCCAAACCACCCCGTCGATAGGGTCTCTAGGGAGTGATTAGCCTGTTATCCCCGACGTACCTTTTATTCGTTGAGCGACGGCCTTTTCCATTCAGAACCGCCGGATCACTATGGCCGACTTTTCGTCCCTGCTTGATTTGTCAATCTTACAGTCAGGCAAATATATTTACCATTACGCTTACAAATTGATACAATTCAATTCAAATTTACCTTTTGCACGCCTCCGTTACTCTTTAGGAGGCGACCGCCCCAGTCAAACTAACAATTATACACTGTCTAAAAAATGAGTACTAAAAACTTTTGAGAGTGGTATTTCAACGAGCGTTGATCGCATTATTTGCTAGCGCAAACATACTTTTTAACTTTTTGATAAGAAAATACAACTTTTCCACTTATGCTACACACAAAAACTTTTAGTACAATATATAACTATAATTACAGTAGGCAAGTGATCTCTCAACTCACCCCTGATTCAAAACCGTGCGTGAAGGTTTCCCCTCACACGGCTCCTCTCTCCTAAGACTTTTGATCATGGCAATGACCATGAAGAGCTTAAAGGTTACCATAGTGATCTGCGCCTCCAGAAGCCTTCGGCACTATGTGATCAATTTCGATTACATCACCTGGTAAGAATTTCAAACCACAGAGATTACATAACTGGAATCTTTTTGTTGGTGCTAATAAATGCACACCATCGACGCCTGCAGTTTTTTTACCCCGGTTATCTTGAGTAACTTTCCGGACAGCCAAAAATTTAGCTCCCAGTAAATTTATTAAGATTTTCTGTAATTTAATAACTTTAAACTTTTCATTTCGTCTTGAACAATTGTAAATCTTTTTTTGAATTCTCCAAATTCTAAGTTGGATTTTTCTCCAGTTGATAGAATTCCAGTCAACTTTGCTTATAATTTTCATTTCACTGATTTTAATCATAGATTAATTCAATTTGAACGTATGCAAATACAGAAAGAATTTACAAATGAGAAAGTGGGTACGTGGGCATATATTGTTTATTACAAACAACCATTCGCTTCTTACCTAATCTTACTCCCTAAGACCATACGGTTGGCTACCTACTCTTTATAAAATAAAGTGAGATCTTAGAGGTTTCCTCGTTCCATACATACATTGTTTTGAGCTGAGAGGATCTGAACTTTACACCAGAGACGCTACAGAAAACGAACTTGAGCCTTCACAAACTCAAGCCTTGGTCTCTACCCAATATTCAGGGCTTGGGGATCCTTAATAATAAGCAGAGAGTATTACTCCCCCAATTCGTGCTATTGATGCTTCAGACATTCAGTTTGCTAACGCTATCCACCAGTCACTCTTGCTAGAGATTCGTCATGTCTTTACTCTCTAAGACACTTCTTCCCGTTTACGCCAGCTTCATACCCTGAGTTGCCAAACCCAATGCATGTGGCGTACGCTTTCACCTAGTTTTCAAAGGGGAAGGATTTTCACCTTCATGTATTGTATAGTTCACTAGCCAAAGGCATAGTGTTATTGATCGACAGGCCAAATGGTACCAGTCTTCTCGATAAAACGAGTCGCACGTAAAGGTGCACGGGGTCTTTCCGTCTAGCCGTAGGTATTCCGCATCTTCACGGAAAGTTCAATTTCACTGAGTTTGTGCTGGAGACAGCGGGGCAGTCGTTACGCCATTCATGCAGGACACCAATTAAATGCCAAGGAATTTTGCTACCTTAGGACCGTCAGAGTTACAGCCGCCGTTTACTGGGGTTTAGGGAAAAAGCTAAAAACATTTTCCTTTAATCTTGCAGCACTGGGCAGGCGTCAGTCTCAATACATCTTCTTGCGAATTAGCAGAGACCTGTGTTTTTAATAAACAGTCGCTGCCCCCGATTTTGTGACAACTCTACGAGGTTGCCCTCGTAAAGTCACTTCTTATCCCGAAGTTACGAAGTCAATTTGCCGAGTTCCTTCAACACAATTCTCTCAAGCACCTTAATTTACTAAACCAGTTCACCTGTGTCGGATTAAGTACGGTTTAAAATTTTTTAAGCTATTTCCTGAAAATACTATAGAACTTTTATTTTACCATTTCAACATAATAAAAATCGTATTTATATTTTGTCACTTAAAAAATAAAAAAGAATTTTTCTTTTTTCTCATCAAATAGAACTTTCGTTCTTTATTCTTAGAGACCGATTTATAACCAAAAAGGATTAGCCTTGTTTTGGAAACCTAGAACTTAAGGTGACAATGCTTTTCACATTGTTTATCGCTACTCATACCAATATTGTCACTTCTGATATTTCCAACTTATGTAACCATAAATCTTCTTAAATTTACAGAACGTTCTGCTACCATTTCTAAAAATAAATTTTATTTTTATGAAATCTACAGTTTCGGTAAGTAATTTGAGTCCCTTTACATTTTCGACGCGAAAAAACTCTATCAATGAGCTGTTACGCTTTCTTTAAAGGATGGCTGCTTCTAAGCCTACCTATCGATTGTTAACATTTTTTCACACTTTTTACACTTAATTACTTTTAAGGACCTTAACTAGTAGTCTGGGCTGTTTCCCTCTTAACTATGAATCTTAGCACTCATAGTTTGTCTATTTGAAATCGTTTTTTCGTATTCGAAGTTTCATTAAAGTCAGTAAGACTTTCATCCCCATAGTTTATTGAGAGCTCTACCCCAAAATAAAGTAAAATTTCAAACGCTCTACTAAAATAGATTTCGCAGAAAACCAGCTATCTCTAAGTTTGATTAGCCTTTCACTCCTAACCACAAATCATCTCAGTATTTTTCCACATACACGAGTTCGGTCCTCCATTAAATCGAAATTTAAATTTCAACCTGTTCATGGTTAGATCACTTAGTTTCGGGTTTTATTTCAAAGACTATTACGCATTTCAACTTGGTACTCAACTTTTTTTCGCCTACATATTTTTTTAATATTTAAGCTCGCCACTGAAATAAACTTATTGGTCCATTATACAAGAGGTACGTTATTACTTTTTAAATAAGCTTTAACTGCTTGTCAACATTAAATTTCAATATTTTTCAGATACTTCAATTTCCTATTTCACCTTTCCCTCACGGTACTAATGCACTATCAAGCATCAAAAGTTTTAGACTTTGAGGATGGTCCCCCAATATTCAAACAGCACGTGACTTGTACCGTTTTACTTTTCAAAAGATTTTAATTCTATTCTACAGGGCTACTTTTATCAGGTTTCCTTCTTTGGCTTTTTGTTTATTTAACAGAATTTTTAAAAACTTTTTAGTCTTTTAACTGGTTTCGCTCGCCACTACTTCCAGTTTCTCGGTTGATTTTATTTTTTAGTTACTTAGATGATTCAATTCACTAAATTTCGTATTTTAAAAACAAATACACTTTTTAAGATAAAGTTCAATTTTTCAACTGCGGAGAATTAAAGGTTTTCATTACTTTTTAGCACTCGCTTTAATATTTCGTGGATAAACGTCCGCGAACGACTTTTGATGTTCAGGTATCCATTTAATGTTTTAAATAGTTTTTTAACAAAAAAGAATTGGGCGAATAACAGGACTTGAACCTGCAGCTTTTAGAACCACAACCTAACACTCTAACCAATTGAGTTATACTCGCCGTATCATTAATAAGTGCAGATAAGCAATAATGGACTCGAACCATTAACTTTCTCGTTGTAAGCGAGACACTCTACCAATTGAGTTAATCACTTTTAAATTTAAATAGACTAAAAAAAGTTAGTCATTTGTAGTCTATAATTCATGGAGCACTTAGTAAGTAACAAAGAGTTAGAACAGAATGTATCTTTTCCCCCGGTGTAAAAATCATCTAACCAATATTTCAACTTCGTGGAAACAAGTTTCATTGGGGAATTTTTAAACCTATTAAATTTTTCATAGATAGTAAATTTTTGATTTTTTGTATTTAAGTAAAAATTTAAATTAGTTAGTGTTTGGGTTGCGTAAAATTGAAAATTCATGAAATTTTTAAAACCAAATAGAGTTTTGCTATTGTAAGAAACTATTTTGTTGTTTTTAATATCACTTAACGTTGCGTTTGATCGAAAACTTTTTACAAACTTTCGTAATAACTGCCAATCATTTTTCATATTTTTTCTAGAAATAAGCCGAGTTGTTCGTTTAATAGAACCTTCTGTATTAATAAATGATTCTTGGTTTTCAAAAAAAATATTATTCGGTAAATATAAACATTTGCCAAAAGTTATGTGTTTCGAAACACGCAAGGTTGACGCTTGAAAATTTTGATTTAGCAATAATTTTTTGTTACTTAGCACATGCGAACTTTTATAGTTTAAAAGTCGAGACTCTGCTATTTTTTTTAAATGTACAATGTTGTTTAAATCTACATTGATTAAATAAAGAGAACTGAAAGACAGCAAATCTTTTAAAGTTAAAGAGGAAAATCGCACCGAGCTGTATATCCCTGTTTCATACAGCGATGAGTTTAAAACATTATACCCGTTCCAAACTTTAGTTAAGATATTTGCATGATTTAAGACTTTAAAACAATTTACAAGTTCTTGCGCATTGTTGTGTTTGAATGTTTCAGTATTGGTTATTATCGTTGGATTGTTAGCATTTACGATGTCTTTACAAGCCGTTTGATTTCCTTCTGCGATACTTTTTAGAATTGACAAGTTAGATCCTAAAAAAGAGACAGGGAAGGTTAAATTTAATAAAGAACCAATAGACAATAACTTGAAATTACCTTTGAAATATCTCTGGCGTAACTTTAGGTTCAGATGAGAACCCTCGTAGCGTGGGTTTACTCCAATCAGTAAACCTAAAGAAGAAACCCCAAGTTTTGAACTAGAGGTTGCTGAATTAATTTGAAAGTTAATTTCTAGGTCTGCATTAACTTTTAAATTTTCTGCTCGTCTTACTTTTATAAACGAGTGTTTTTGTGAAATTAGAGATAAGAAATTTAAAATTTCAATGTTTACATTTTCAAAAACGATAATGAAAAAATGTTTTTTGACATTTTTGAAATTACAAATATCAAACACATAAAACGTTGTACTTATATTTTTAAAAAGAGCCTCCCATTGTCCTATGGTCTTTCCAGGTAAATCTTCTAATTGACTACTATTCCTTGATATTTTACCAAAAATACTATCAAAAAATTGTCGGCCTTTATCAGTTAACCAAAAAGGCCCTGTGTTGTTGGAAAACTGTGGTTCAATTTTAACAACTTGATTTTTATTTACATACACTTTAGTATCTTGCCCAAAAGAATCAGTAGGATCTATTGAGTCATAACTTTTTACATTCCAACTTCGGAGAATAAAAGGAAAACTTTTAAGAGTAAGAGCACCCATTGTAAAATTATTTTGTAATTGTTAGAATTTCGATATATTTTAAGGGACTCGAACCCCTGACCTACAGTTTAGAAAACCGTTGCTCTATCCAAGCTGAGCTAAAAATATGTTTTAACTAAAATCTTACCAGAGGCAGGAATTGAACCTACAAACTTCAGATTATGAGACTGACATGTAACCATTACACTTCTCTGATTAGTGATCTAAAAATTACTAAACTTTGTTAAGTTTTAGTCTTTTTTAAAATTTTTGACAAAAAAAGCGGCAATGAAAAATAAAATGAAAAATCTGTAATCTAAATGTAGACCAAAGAATAACCAGAGTTCACGCAACAATAATAAGAATGTGATACTAACAAGGATACTATAGGTGTAATGATACATGTAATTTGTTTGCAATCTATATAGTTCAGAAGCCGTTTTACCGATAGAAATAGATAACCCGGTAGGGCCTAGTAGTTCAAAAATACCTCGATCTACAAATTTATAACTAACAGAGTAACCAAACTTGAAAAAAAATTGACCGAAATATTCATTATAAATTTTATCGAAAAACCATTTTCTATTGAAAAAACTATAAATCTTTTTACCAAAAAAAGAGGTTTTAATCGTAAATAACAATCTGTACTGAAAAGTATATAAAATAAATGATAAAGTAGCACCAAACAAACTCAAAGTAACTGGTAGAAGCTTATAGAATAAATCAATAAACTCAGCATCGAAAATGTTAGTATTTTCCGAAGGAATGTATATTGCTGTCCCAAAAAATTCAGTTCCCATTCCAACAATCATATCTTTGCTATAAAAACCTACAAAAATACTTGGAATTGCTAAGATTCCTAACACTAGCGTGATAGCACTTGGCACGTCAGCGGCATAAGGAATAACATGCTTATGTCCTGCAGGTTCTGTTAGAAAGGTCAGGCAAAGCAATCGTGTTGAGTAAAACGCTGTCATGAAAGCACCGAATGAACCTAAAAAGTAACAAAAATAACCAAAAGATGAGAATTTGCTAAATGCTAATTCTAGAATTAAATCTTTAGAGTAAAAACCTGTAAGAAACGGGAAACCAATTAAGGCTAATGAACCTATTATAACCATATTGTAAGTAAATGGGATTAAATTTTTTAAACCTCCCATTTTTCGCATATCTTGCTCATCGTTTACAGCATGAATTATAGAACCCGCACTCAGAAAAAGCATGGCTTTGAAAAAAGCATGATTGGACAGATGGAAAACACCAACTGAGTAGTTAGATAATCCGCAAGCAAAAACCATGTACCCCAGCTGACTACACGTTGAATAAGCAATAACACGCTTTAAATCATTTTGCACTAATCCAACAGTGGATGAAAAAAACGCGGTAAGCGCCCCAATAATTGCAATGTACCCTAACACATCGTATGAGTATTCGTAAATAAAAGAGCTCCGTGCCAACAAAAAAACTCCTGCGGTAACCATCGTGGCAGCGTGAATAAGAGCGGATACAGGCGTTGGACCTTCCATTGCGTCAGGCAGCCATGTATGTAATCCTAACTGAGCTGATTTACCTACCGCTCCGATAAACAAAAACACTCCAACGACTGTTAATAAGCTGACATTAACATTTAAAAAGTTTATTACATCTGCTTTCAAAAAAGGAGTTAATACAGCAATAGTCGCGTAATCAACAGATTTGTAATAAATAAAAATAATAATAATTCCAATAATTAAACTAAAGTCGCCAATTCGATTCATAAGCATAGCTTTTATTGCAGCTTTATTCGCTTGAATTCGAACGAACCAGAAATTGATTAACAAGTATGAACACAAACCAACACCTTCCCAACCGACAAACATTTGAATAAAATTGTCAGCTGTTACTAGAATAAGCATAAAAAAAGTGAACAAAGAAAGATACGACATAAATCGAGGCAAATGAGGATCGTGTGACATATACTCTGTAGAGTATAAATGAACTAGACAAGAAACGAAAGTAACGACGCATAGCATAACAGCTGTTAAACTATCAAACATAAACCCCCAATCTACGTTTAAAACTTCCGAATTCATCCACGAGACAAGTTTAATGTACGAACAGCAACCAATAAAAGCAACTTCATAAAATATAAAGATGGAGACTAAAAATGCTAACACTAAGCAACTAGTTGATAGTATAGCTGAACCATGAAAACCAAGAAACCGACCGAAAAAACCTAGAGTCAGAGAACTTATTAAAGTTAGAAATATTACAACTAAATACATTTGAAAATTTTGTTTAGAAATGGAATTTAACCATTTTTAAAAATCGTTATTATAAAATTTGTTTTAATCATTGTTCACTTCGTAGTGTGCTAGAGCAGATTCAATCTTTCCTACAACAGGAACTACTACAATAAAGAAAGCATAGTAATAAATTGTACAAAGCACTCCAATAAAAGCATATATGTCTTCCACAGGACACTGACCAATCCAAGTCAACACAATCCAAACAGCTATTAAAGTCCAATAGAAAACTTTAAAAATAGGTCTGTAGGTGGTATTTCTTATGTCAGAGGTATTATTAAATGGAATTAGAAATAAAACTGCGATAGCACCACCCATTGTTAAAATTCCTCCTGCTTTGTTTGGAATTGCTCTTAAAATTGCGTAAAATGGTAGAAAATACCATTCCGGCACAACGTGAGCAGGGGTTTCCATAGGATCAGCGGGAATACAATTGTCAGGGTGATTTAAAACGTTTGGGAAATAAAAAACAAATGTTCCAAAAAAAAATAGAAAACAAAAGAATGCAAACATGTCTTTAGACACGAAGTAAGGATAAAACGGTACGTCATCTATGCCCGCGTCAGAACCTATAGGATTATTTGAGCCATCTTTATGTAATAATGCTAAATGAATTAGAGTAACTCCTGCAATTAAAAACGGTAAGATGAAATGAATACTGAAAAATCTATTCAAAGTAGGATTATTTACAGTAAAACCACCCCATAACCATTCAACAATTGCTTTTCCGGCTACTGGAATCACAGTAAACATACTAGTAATAACTGTAGCACCCCAGAAACTCATTTGCCCCCATGGCAATACATAACCTGTGAATGCTGTAGCCATCATTAAGACAAACAAAACAACTCCCGAACACCACAAAATTTCTCGAGGTTTCATGTAAGATCCATAATATAGACCCCGAAAAATATGAGAGTAAACTACAATAAAAAACATAGAAGCTCCGTTTGCGTGTATGTAACGAAGTAGCCAGCCGTTAGGAACATCTCGCATAATATATTCGACACTGCTAAAAGCTAAGTCTACGTGTGGTGTATAATGCATAGCAAGGAAAATTCCTGAAATCATTTGAGTAAGAAGACACATACCAGCTAAGAACCCAAAACTCCAAGCATATGTTAAACTGATCGGAGTAGGATAATAAATTAGGTGATTTGCTACAAAAGCAAATAGATAATTTTTATTTGAACGTTTTAAATTTAAAGGTGACAAACGTTTTACACTAGATAAGATACTACTATCAAGTTTATTTATCTGATTTAACATCATTTTTACTGCTCGTTAAAAGCGTTCATTTCGACTTTTTATAATAAGATTTTCACGTCTTCCCTGATTTTGATTCTTGAAAACAATAAAGAGACTTTCTATTCTCAAAATATCCCTTACAATTTTACAAACTGTAAAATATATCCTTAATGGGATTTGAACCCATGTTACCGTCGTGAAAGGACGGGGTCCTAACCACTAGACGATAAGGACAATTATAGTTTCGTATTTTTCTATTTCAAATTTCTTTATTTTAGAAGAAGAGGGATTCGAACCCCCGATATAGGTTTTCTATATAAAGATTTAGCAGATCTTCGCTTTAAGCCGCTCAGCCATTCCTCTGTAAGTTTAGATACAGAACCCTGTTGTAAAACAACTGGCAATCTCACTTCGAGTAGGACTCGAACCTACGTCCGAATGGTTAACAGCCATTTGCTCTACCTACTGAGCTATCGAAGTTTAAACAAATAAAACTAGTTTGTAATGTATACGAAAAGTTAAAGCAATCAGATCTTTAGTTTTAATTTTTTTCTCAATACATAATAAAATCTTTGTTTATACCCACAATTTTCAAAGTGCCTATTTAAAGTTACCGCTCATTAACATATAAAAAACAGAATTCTCTTCTGTGGGGTCGACGCCAGATCCTATAATGAGATTTTTCCAAAACTGCAAATAATTTTGCGGAATATTAAATTTTCACCACTTTTGACGCCCACGGAGACTGCTTTAAATCGACCCATTTTTATAAACGTAAGGTACCCCCTGTAAAATAATACTCACCATGAATAAGTGCACCCACGACGTGCTCTATCGAATCCATACCTTTCATCACAGAATGGGTCTTTTAATCTAATTTTGTATCTTTTAATCTTAAAGTTTGAAAAGAAAATAAATTAAGTGGATATTAAATTTTCACCACTTTTAACGCCCACGGAGACTGCTTTAAATCGACCCATTTTTATAAACGTAAGGTACCCCCTGTAAAATAATACTCACCATGAATAAATGCACCCACGACGTGCTCTATCGAATCCATACCTTTCTATCACAGAATGGGTCTTTTAATCTAGTTTTGTATCTTTTAATCTTAAAGTTTGAAAAGAAAATAAATTTGCGGAATATTAAATTTTCACCACTTTTAACGCCCACGGAGACTGCTTTAAATCGACCCAGTTTTATAAACGTAAGGTACCCCCTGTAAAATAATACTCACCATGAATAAGTGCACCCACGACGTGCTCTATCAAATCCATACTTTCTATCACAGAATGGGTCTTTTAATCTAATTTTGTATCTTTTAATCTTAAAGTTTGAAAAGAAAATAAATTTGCGGAATATTAAATTTTCACCACTTTTAACGCCCACGGAGACTGCTTTAGATCGACCCATTTCTATAAACGTAAGGTACCCCCTGTAAAATAATACTCACCATGAATAAGTGCACCCACGACGTGCTCTATCAAATCCATAAATTTCTATCAGAATGAGTCTTTTTTAATCCAGTTTCGTATCTTTCACCTAAGAGTTTCAATTCAGTAAAAATACAATAGATTTCAAACAAAGTTGGTGCAGTAATTTTAGAGTTTCCTATCACGGTTATTTTGAAAGACTATGAAGAAATTAGAGATCATTTCAGATCTCTAGCTCTTCTATGCGGCTGAATCACTTTATCCATTTTTAGTTTCCTCGTTGCACTTTATTGTCTAATAAGAACTCCCTCCCAATTTGCTTAATTTCCACCCAATCCCAATACCTTTTAGCCTTTTATTCCAGATTTTTTTCTGTTTCTCACTACCTACGTTGGTTCCTAAAGCCTTTCCGTTCTAGCCTTGAGTCTAAATCCATTTTCCTATTCTATTCCCTCAATCTCCTTTCTCGTTTCCTGTTCTCACTCATCAGTATTGGTTTCCAATTTCTTTCTTTTTCTTTCTCTCAATCTTTTATCCATTCGTTTGTTTTGTTTTCCAATTATATCTTTTTCTTGTTTCCTATTCTCACTCATCAGTATTGGTTTCCAATCTCTTTCTTTTTTTTCTTTCTTTCTTTTCTTTCTTTTAATCTTTTATCCATTCGTTTATTTTATTTTCCAATTATATCTTTCATTCATTCGTTTATTAATTTAATATATATCCAACTTTTACTTTTCCTCTATATATGGTAAAAAA